>ERZ773005.384-NODE-384-length-36024-cov-6.945981_pt1 | contig 36024 bp, 23 predicted proteins | sample MGYA00580666_ERZ773005 | MGnify/ENA primary metagenome ERZ773005 (study PRJEB29015, sample SAMEA2737999) | human oral metagenome | biome: human oral; feature: human-associated habitat; material: dental | place: China | collected 2061 ...
CGCCGCCCCGCCCGCCGGCTTGCCCGCCGCCTTCCGCGCGGCGCTTGCCGAGGCGGAGGGAAAGTCGGTCGGCCTCATCGTGACGGACGAGACGGCGGCAGCGCTCGCGGGCGAGGCGGAAGAAGACTTCGTCGTGCGTCTCGGCGCAAGACGTGACGTGCGTGCCATCGCCGCGCATCTCTACGAGGCCCTTCGCGCCTTCGACGAAAAAAAAGTTGACTTCATCCTCGGCGAAGCGCTCGACGAAAGCGGCTTGGGACTCGCCATCATGAACCGCCTCAAGAAGGCCGCAGGGTATCGGATTCGCCGCTTTTGAGCGGCGTGTGGTATAATGGGGACATAGTGAATGAGGAGGGGATAGTCATGGACAGCCGATTCATGCCCGAGGTGCTGCAGGCCGTGCCGGGCGACGGATATGTCATCTATGCGTATTTCAACGACGGCACCGTGCGCCGCTACGATGCAGCGAAGCTCGTGCAGAAGGGCGGCATCTTCGCGCGGCTCAAGGATCGTGCATTCTTCACCGCCGCCCTGACGGTCATGAACGGCACGGCGGCATGGGATGTCACGGGGACGCGCGATGCGGCGCAGTGCATTGATATAGATCCGTTCGTCCTCTATGAGTCTCCCGTTGTACCCGATCCGCTGGAGAAACGCGAACATTCCTAGACGATGACGCTTTCTTGGAAAAGATTTGCTTCTGAGAAAGGATTGCTTTTTTGAGGACTAAAAACCCAAGTACGAATAGTACAATAAGACTGACCTATGATAAAATTTTAAAAAAATATGAAACTTTATGGCGGAGATGGATTTTCTTGGGAAATCATAGTATACTATAAAATGGATATGATGCTTTTTCACTGATATGAAGAGAGAGTATCCTTGCTATATGGGAATTACATCCTAATTCGAGGGGGGTCTGCTTTGCAGCCAAACGATATGGGGACGATCATAGCTCTGATCTATCGGTACAGCCAGAGCTATTTTAACGAAGTGTTGAAGACGTATGGTTTGGGCAACGGGCAGTACGTGTTCTTGCTGCACCTTCTCGACCATGAGGGCATCAATCAGGAGACCTTGGCGCACATGGTGAAGATCGACAAGACGACGGCGGCGCGCGCCGTGGCGCGGCTTGTCCATGCCGGCTATGTGAGCCGCACGGTCAGCGAGAAGGATCGCCGCGCCTACGTGCTGCGCACGACGGAGAAGGCGCAGACCGTGAAGAGGACGCTGAAGAAGACGATGGACGACTGGTATGAGATCTTGGTGCGGGATTTCTCCCCGGAGGAATGCCGCCAATTCGACAAGCTGGTGAAGCAGGCCGTGCAGAACGCTGCAGCACGGGAAGCCTAGCGCTGTCAGCCTTCCTTGAAAAGCCCCGAAGAATCGTGCGATTTTTCGGGGCTTTTTCGTGCGCCTTGGCGCATCTTTTCAACGGCGCGGACGTCTCGCCGTCTTCGCCCCCTCGACGACAGCCGTCAGCCTGAAATGCGGCTGCGCCTGAATGAAGAGCCTGCCGCCGATCTCGTGCAGGCGGCGCGTCATGGCGCCGAGGCCGCCGCCGCGCTGAAAGCCGTGCGGGCAGCCGACGCCGTTGTCTTCGACGATCATGCGCCTTTCCGCGAGCGTGAGCGCGATGCGGTCAGCATGCCCGTGGCAGACGGCGTTGCTCAGGGCTTCCCGGAGGATGGCGGCGAAGGTCTCGGCGCGCCGCCTGTTGTGCGGCAGGCCGCCCGTGACGGCGATCTCTATGCCCAAGTCCCTATAGGTGCGCAGCATGTTTTCGACGAGATCGGCAGGAAGCGGCTCCTTGTCAAGGGGCACAGGTTCGAGCAGCCGGTCTATGCGCACGATGGTCTCAAGCGCGTCCTTGGGAGCGGGACTGGCGAGCAGCTGCTGCAGCATGCTGATGCGCTGTCCGAGAATGTCGTGCACGCGTGCCGTGATTTCCTGCAGGGTGCGTTGGCGCTCCGTTTCTTCGAGCGTTTCGAGAAGCGCCTTTTGTTCGTTGGCGCGTGCGGCAAGAAGCCTGTTCTTCACTTCGAGGTCTTGCGTCAGCGCATCGAGTTCCGTGACGCAGGCCGTCGTCATCTGCCAGCCGCGCATGCCCTCGGTCAGGTGCGTGCGCTGGCAGAGCCAAGCGTCTCCTGAGGAGAAGCGCAGGAGGAAGGCGTTCTTCTGCGTGGTTTTCGTCGCTTCAGGAGAGCCGGAAAAGTTTTCAAGCGCCTGCCAGAAGGCGAGCGCATTGCGGTACTGCGTGCCGAAGAGCCTTTCCATAAAGCGCAGCATCGTGATGTTCACGAGAACGGTCTTGCCGCTTTCCTTTGCAAAGAGCACGCCTTCGGGCAGATGGTCGAGCGCTTCTCTCATGGAAGCGGCGCTCGCCTCGTGCGCGAGGGCAAAGCGCTCCCTGTGCGCGAGAAGCGCGAAGCGCAGGGCGATGAGCGTGCAGGAGGAGAGTGCGCTCCAGGGAAGGAAGTCGTCGAAGAAAGGCAGCAGGAGGAGTCCTGCGCCGACAAGGAGGAGGGCGCACCAAGCTCCCTTCTGCCGCAGGAACAGCCCGAGGACGACGGCGCTGCAGCCGGCGAGGAGTCGTTCCTGTGCCAAAATCTCGCCGCGCGGCAGACCGTCCTGTATGGCGTGCCATGCCGTGCCGAAGAAGAGGATGCTGACGATGAGCATGGTGCAGGCGGCGGCTTCGGGCAGCATCCTCTTGAGGCCGCGCTCGCCATGGCGCTCAAGCGACCAGAAGAGGGCGCCGCTTTCGGCGATGAGCGAGAGCGAGGCGAAATAGAGGAAGGAGAGGTAGGCGTCGTAGCCGTAGGAGGTCATGTTTTCCATGGTTTTTTCACCTCGCATTTCGTCGCGCTCTTCCTGTCGGCAGATGTTCGTTCTGCGTCTTTTTCCGTGATGTGCGTCGTCACGCAGAGGGAAATGGCATAGCCGAGGTCACGCAGACCGACACGCACGTCGTGCTGCTTCTGCCACGCCTCAGCCCAAGGCTTGAGCCATGCGGCATGGGCGAGAAGGAACGTCGCCTGCGGCACGGGATTTTCCGAGAAACGGCAGAAAACTTCGCCTTCGCCGTCTCTCGCCGCGCGTGCGAAGAAGTCGGCGAAGAAGTCGAAGAGAACGAGGCCTGCGCCCGCCTCTACGGCTGAATGGATGTTCCATTCGACGCCGACGCGCACGCCGAGCGGGCGCAGGTAGGCGGTCGTCTCGGAAATCGCCATCGAGAGTTCGTCGGGACGGATGCGCCCCTCAGCCTCCCCCTTGAGGAAGAGCACGCAGCGCTTCTTCAGGTAGGAGGAGAGCAGGTTGAGCCGGCGCACGACGTCTTTGATGTGCTCGTCGTCGCTGCTCGTTTCGATTTCGTCGCGGAAATAGCGCAGGATGGGACGCTTGGCGGCAAAAATGGTTTCGAGGTCTTGGGCGAGTTGCTTTTTCACGGCCTGCGCCTGATGCGCCTTCTTGATGCGGTGCTCCCGCGCGAGGAGCGCGTTCATGCGCTCAAGGGCGTCCTTGGCACGAGCGAGCGCGGCCTGCTGCGCATGGAGCGGGCGCAGATCCTCGTGCCAGACGATGGAGCCGCCGGGAATCGCCATGCGCGAGGTGCGCACGTCCGCCGCTTCGTCCGGCAAGGCGGCGGAAGAGGAAAAGAGGAGGCGGTTCTCGTTGTCGAAGAGCTGCATGGCGAGGCGCGAGTGGGTGAAGAACTTGCGATGGCCGCGGTTCGAGGGCATCAGCCCCGTGCGCAGGCACAGTTCGAGCAGCAGCAGGAAGAAGAACGCCGTCGTGATGGTGATGTCGCTCGTCCTGAGCGACGTGAAGAAGTTGTAGGCGATGGAGTAGAAAAGGAAGGAAGCGAAGAGGGCGAAGGGCAGCAGCATGGAAAACGTGAAGACGCCTTGGCGGCGCGCCTTGCGTGCGAGGACGAGAAGAGCCGCCAAGACCTCGGCGAGCCAGAGCGTCCAGTAGACGTAGGCGCCCCAGGCGATTTTTCGCTGCCATTCGCGCGTGATTTCGTTCCACTGGATGACAAAGACCTGCTGGTGGATGTCGTTGGCGAGAATCAAGAGGGCTAGCACGAGATTGAGGGCGAAGACGCTCTTGAGCCACGCCGGCATCTTCTTGTCGAGGACGTCCTCGTCGGACGCCCACGCGATCCAAAGGAGGGAGACGGGGATCCCCGCGCGGAAGACGTAGTAGAAGTACCAGAGAAGATTCTGGAACGCCATGTCGTAGGCGGGCGAGAAAAGCCGCGCCATGCGATTCATTTCCCAGAGGAGGAGCATGGCGGCGAGCAGCAGCACGGCACGCCGCGTGCCTCGGTGCAGCACGCGCTGCCATATCGTGCCGCTCCAGAACACGGTGACGGAAAGGGTCAGGACGAGCAGGAAGAAGCGGTCGTCGCGCTCGTGCGGGAAGGCCAGGCGCAGGGGATCGCGCTCGTGCGAAAGCATGTAGGCTCGGCTCGTCTCCTTGCCGAAGGCGCTGACATCGGCGATGGGGCGGGCTTCGGGCGGAATGCTCTGCGCGTAAGCGAAGCCGTGCAGCGCAGAGGAGATTTCTGTAGGAAATTGCAGCGGTTCATGCGAGAGGACGCCCTTGGAGAAGACGAGCGTGCCTTCGGGCGGAATCGAGATGCGAAGCGGCGCGCCTGCGCGGATCAGCTGCTCCGCCTGATAGGAGAAGAGCACGTAGACGTCGCCGCCGTTCTTCTCGTCGCTGAGATCGGAGTCGCCCAAGGGAAGGGTGCGGTAGCGCAGCCGGCCTTCTTGACGCAGACGGTTGAAGAAGGCGAGCGTTTCCTTGAGCTGCGGCTCGGACGATCTGCCGCGCATGAGCGCGAGCGTCGTCAGCTCGCGCTCGGGCGAGGAGGCGGGCAGCACGATGCGCACATGCTCTTCGAGATCCTTCCAGCCGTGCACGTCGAACGGGCAGTCCTCGCGCACGGCGAGCACGACGACAGCGAAGTAGTGCGGATACCAATGCACATTGTGCGGTGAGCCGGCGAGGAACATCTGCGCCTGAAAGCCGTACGCCTCGACCGCGTCGACGCGCCGCTCGCGAAACAGCTCCAAAAGCCTGTCCGACGTGCCGTAGAGCGCGTCGATGTCGGGCGAGGCGCGAAGGAGCGTATCGGCATAGGCCGCACCGAAGCGCTGCTCGTAGCCGAGCGTCGCCGCCCGGCCTTCGCTCGGAGAGAGGAGGGAGAAGAGGCACGCGAAGAAAACGAGCGCGAAAAAAGCGCCCCGCGTGCCGCCTCTTTCGTGTGTCATTGTTCGCCGCCCCCTTTGCGCTCCTTTCTCTTATCTTCTATTTCTCGCAGGAAGGCAGAAATCCTTGAGGCGAAGATACTTATTTATGGAAGAGCGCCGCCTTTTCATCGCTGCGGCGGGAAAGTTGGGATTCCTATACAAAAAGGGGCGTATATGGTAGACTGTATAATATAGAAAAATTCCGAAGACTTTCTTTTTTGCGAGGTGGAAGAATGGAAAAACGTGTCGATGTGAAAGCCCTGTACGAACTGTTGGACGATGCGGAAAGACGTCTCGAAGACGCCGCGCGGGAAATGCGCCTTCTGCTCGAAGATGCCGAGCAGAAGGCGCTGCCGGAAGAAGAGGCCGTGCGGGCGCTCAGGGACAGTCTGAAAGAAATATCCGATATGCGTACTGAACTCGCGGCGAAGGGAGCGGCTCTCGGCGCAGCTCCCTCTTCGTTTGCCATTGCCGATTGGCGGCGGGCGCTCGCCGTCTATGAGGAAAAGCGCGCGAACGAGGCGGGACGCGAGGCGCTGGCGCTGCTGCAAAGGCTGTATTCCGAGGATGAAGAGTGCCAGTCTGCCATCGAGACGCTGAGAGCAAGCTGCCCGTCGCTCGAAGCAGACGCCCTTGGCAGGAAGAAGCCCGACCTGCTTCGGGATATCAAGCTTCTCATGGAAGCCTTCCGGCAAAAGAAGCCGCTGAAGCCGGAGAGCAAGCTCCTAAAGTACGGGATGAAGCTTGCGCGTTTTCCCGAGAAGCTGGTCATCGCTGCTGCGACGGGCGATCCGCCGCTCCTGCTGCATGAGCAGGGAGAAGCGGCGGATGAAACGCCGGCAGCGGAAGAAGCGGACGTGCCGCATGACGGGTCGGATGGGAAAGAGGCGGCGCGTGCCGAAAAAGAGAATGCGGCTGCGTGTGCTGCCGCCCCTGCCGCCGCAGATGCATCGGCAAAAGAAGCGCAGGACGAGCGCATTGCCACGACGCTTTTCGAGCGCATCCGAGAAAAATATACGACCGAGCACCCCTTGCTCGAAATCGAAGACCATTCTGCCGAGAAGAATCCTACGGCAAAGACCATCAAGAATTATCTGAAACAGGGCACCGCCACGATCGGCTCTTTGCGCCGCTTCGTGATGATCTTGGGAAGCTGTCGGATGATTGGTGCGCCATGGGTTGCAGCGCAAGCGAAAACGGACATCGCGCTCGTGAAGTCCGTACTCGCTGATATGGCAGAGCGCGGCTTCCTGCGTCTGCTGCATTTTCGCGGCTTGCCCGACATGTACGATGTCCCCGCGAGGCTTTATCCCGAGTTGAGGGCCAAGGAAGTCCTGCGCCTCCTGCATTGGAAAAAGAAGTCGCTGCAGCCGCCTGAGGAGATAGCCGATCCGCTGGTGCTGGAGGTGCTGTTCAACCTGCTTTATGAGCAGGGCGACCTCCATGCGGATCGACGGAAAGGAGCGCTGCACGGAAAAGAGACGGACTGGTATGGCGATGAGGGCTGCTTCCTCCTGACATCACGCACGGCTCTCAGGGAAGAACACTACATTTTCATGGCTGCGCCGCCGACCGTCAAGTGGTTGGAAAAAGTGCGGGCGGCACGCAGAAAAGCCCCCGAGAGCGTCCTGTACCTTCTGGGCGCGGATGCACAGCATATCGAGGAAATTCGCGCCTTCCTTGAGGAGCACTGCGAGACCGCGCTGAAGGTCGCGGGGACATACACATGGGAAGAGGACGTATGGAAAGAGACGAGCGCCGATGAAGCGAAGGTTCGCGCGGAAGGTGCGGGAAACGCCGCGATAGAAAAGAATGCGCCGAAAGAGGAAACGACGGCGGACAGTCTGCAGGAGCCGAAAAGCGCCTCGGCGGATGCGAGAGGAGCAGGCGACGAAGAGGCTTTAGGCGAAGGCGCGGCTTCAGGAGAAATGCCGACGATGGAAGCCGCATCGGCGCGAGTGCAACTCGTGGCGGAGATGCCGACGGCTGACGCAGCGACGATCGCCGCCGAGCCGACACAGCCGATGGCGACGGAGTCGATGACGGCACAGCCGATGGCGGAAGATGCGGCATCGGCTGCACAGGAGACGCCGACCGCCGCAACTGCCGTGATTCCGCCAGTCGAGGAGATGTCTGCCGAAGAAGCAGCTTCTGCCGCTGCCCTTGCCAAAGACACTGCGCTCCCCGGCGCGAGCGCAATCATGAAGAGCATGCACATCGAGCAGCATCTCCATGCGATGCTAGAATGCGGCGATTTCGCCAGCGCCTCGGCGTACATCCATGCGGCGGCGCACTTCGTGCCGGATTCGTGGAAGCAGCTGAATCAGGAGCTTTCCTACGCGCTTTTTGCACCGTTGCAGAAGATCCGCTACTCCTCCGACGTTCTCACGGACGTCTATTTCACGCAGAGCATGGGAGAACCGCATGAAGGATTGGCCGTCTCCGCCATGCTCTGGAACTTCTATCTCGATCATACGTCTTATGACTACGGGATGCAGAGCCTCCTCGGCACGGCGAAGAGTTTCGACTTGCTCAAGGAAGCGGCAGGGCTCAGCGACGCGCTCTACATCCTCATGCAGTTCAAGACGGAAGCGCAGAGCGGCGCGGACAAGTATGCCGACTACCGGCTCAAGGACAAGAGCCGTATGGAAGAGCGCGTCAAGGAGCTGCAGAGGAAAGCCCGGGAATACGAGAACACGTTCGTTCGCGGTCATATTACGGAAAACGGCAGCAACCGCCGCTTCATCGAGACGCAGAAGCTGATGTTCGCTCCCGACGGCAACCTCGCCAACGCCCTGCATTCCGTTGCCGAGGGGGAAAGGGAGATGTTTGACCTCGTCCGCGACTATGTCGCAGAGGCGTTTCTGGAAGATGCAGAAGAGGGCGCTCCCCATTTTGAAATGCAGAATGTCAGCGCGGACAAGATCGATCGCCTGATTGACGACTGCTGGCACAGGGCGGGCAGCCTCGTCCTCATACAGAGGCGCTCGTCCAAGCTTGTCGGCGCGTTTCGCAGTTCCCTGCAGAAGCGCCTCGAAAAGATCGCCGTCCTGCTGACGCAGTGGGTGAAGTGCTCGGACGCGCTCGGCATTGACGAGACGAACAGCTGCCTGCCCGCCTACCGCAAGATGCACGGGAGGCTCCTCGAACAGCTGGAAAAGGCGCAGGAGTCCATCCAAGAGACAGATCTTCCCACGTGGGAACGGCAGGTCGTTTCCCGTACGATCGGCGAGATCGTGCGCCGTCTGCGCGGTGACTACGACGAGAAGGAGCAGCGCTTCTTCTACGCCGACTTCCTGCGGACACCGTACGTGCTTCTCGACGAGGACTTTTTGCCGCGCGTCACGCAGAGCGTCGGCGACCTCGAAAGTTTCTTCCCCCTGCGGCGTATCGAGCAGCATTTTGCAGCGGAAAAGCCCGCCTTCGCCGTGCGCCTGCAGGAGATTCTCGATGGGAGCGACGACCTCGGCTCGGCCCGGCTCATCGTCTCGTATCTCGATGCGACGGGAGAGCCGCCCGCGCCTGAGGTGTGTGCCATGATCGAACGCATGGAGCCGGACAGCATCATCGCCCATGCCGAGCGTGTGAAGAAGGAATTCATCGAGAGTTTGGAGCTTGCGCAGAGCTACGGGCAGATCGAATCGGCCATCGAGGACAAGAAGGAAAAGATCCTTGAGACGGTGGAAGCCTGGTTCGTGCGCTGCCGGGAAAACCTTGACTACGGCTTTTTCGCGGCCATCGTCGAGGCGTTCAAGAAGAAGATCGACGACGATGCGGAGCATCGCGGCAAGGCTCTTCGAACCGAATTGGACAAGCTGCAGACGACTCTGCCGCCCGCAGCTGACGAAGAGGAGAGCGAGCGTCGCGCGGCGAAAATCAAGAAGATCCGCCGCATGATCGACATCAAAAACTATACCGTCGCCGAAGATATGCTGCACCGCTTCGGCGAGGATGCGGACGACTCGCCGCTCGAATCCCTGCAGACCGACGAACTGCGGGACTTCTTGCGCTTCTATGAGAGCAGCTACAACAAGGTGTACCGTCCGAACCGCACACTGTCCTCCCTTCTGCATTTGCACGGACGCAACAAGGAGACGCGCGGCGGCGAGGCGCTTCTCAATGCATGGCCGAAATTCGGCAGTTCGAATCAGAGCGACATGATCGGAAAGCTGCTGCGCGGACTCGGCTTCTCCGTTGCCTCCGTAAAGGCGCTTTCTCCCATCGGCAAGACGGAAAACTACGAGGCGCTTCTCGAAGAAGCCGCAGGGGGGCGGCGCAACTACGCGCATCCTTTCGCCGCCTTCGGATCGAGGGCGACACAGACGCCGTTCCGCGTCATCTGCCTCTACGGCAAGTTCGACGCCGACGCACTGATCGACCGCTTCAAGGAGATCGGCACGGCGAAGCCCACGCTCGTCTTCCTCGACTATGCGCTGCAGAAGGATCAGCGCAACCACTTGGCGCGCAAGACGAAGCTCGAGATCCCCGAATGCTGCTTCGCCGTCATCGACCGCGTGGTGATCAGCTATCTCGCGGAGCATTATGCGGAAACGAAGATCAACCGCATGACGCTCTCCATCACGATGCCGTACACCTTCTACCAGCCCTACATACCGAATGCGGCGAACGCCATGCCGCCCGAGATGTTCATGGGGCGCAAGGAGGCGCTCGACAAGATCGTCAATCCGCAGGGCGAGAACATCGTTTACGGCGGCCGCCAGCTCGGCAAGTCGGCGCTCCTGCGCATGGCGGAATACACGGTCAACCGCATGGGCGACGGCAGCCGCGCCCTGATGGTCGATGTCAAGAGCCGCGGCGTCGAGGAAGCGGCGCTGCGCATATCGCGCGAGTTCGCCGACCGCAAGATCCTCGCGGCGGATTTCGAAACGCGCGATTGGGCGGAACTGGCACGTGCCATCCGCCTGCGCCTTGATGAAAAGGAAGCGCGGATTCCCTACCTGCTGCTGCTCATCGACGAGGCCGACGCCTTTATCGAGAGCTGCAAGGCGGTCGATTACCGCCCCTTCGAAGAGCTAAAGAACATCCAGACCATCGGGCAGGAGCGCTTCAAGTTCGTCATCGCCGGTCTGCGGAACGTCGTGCGCTTCGACAAGGAGGCGCTGAGCAAGAACAGCGTCCTCGCGCATCTGAAGTCGTACACCGTGCGCCCGTTCAGCGTCATGGAGGCGAGGGAACTCCTCGAAGTCCCGCTCGCGTGCCTCGGCCTGCGCTTCTCCGAAGAGAAGCAGGCGCTCGTCTCGACGATTCTCGCGACGACGAATTACTTCCCGGGGCTTATCCAACTCTACTGCTACAAGCTGCTCGAAGCCATGAAGAAGGACTATGCGGGATATGAGGAGGCGAACACGCCGCCCTACGAGATCAACGAGAAGCACATCAAGAAGGTTCTGGCGGAAGCCGATTTCATGCAGGACATCTATAACAAGTTCGACATCACCCTGCGCGTCGACGAGGACTGCTATTATCACATCCTCGCCATCCTCATGGCGGCTCTCTACCACGACGGAGAGAATCCCGAGGGCTATCTGCCCAAGGATCTTCTTGAGCGCGGGAAGGATTACGGCATCAAGAAGATGGAAATGCTTTCTCTGGAGAACGTGCATGCCCTGATGGAAGAGCTGCGCGAACTGAACATCTTCCGTCTGACAGCGGGCGGGCGCTATCTCTTCGCGCGCTACAACTTCTTCCAGCTCATGGGCAGCAAGGAGCATCTGGAAGACGAACTTCTCACCTATATGGAGGAATGAAATGGAAAAGATCTGGTGGGAGAGCGTCCCCAATGCCGCCCGCTACGTGCAGGAGATCGTCGATGCGGTCCGCGAGGAAAAGAGCATGGTTCTCGTGCTGGGGAAAGACGTCCCGTGGCGCGAATTTCTTCCCGTGCTCGTCGAAGAGCGCATCGCTTTCCTGCCTGACCGCTCGCTGAAGCGTCTCGCCTGCCCCGCCGAAGAGCCGGGCGCCTACCTTCTTGAGCATTACTGCATGGAAGAAAAGCGCCTCGCCTACCGCGCGGGCAAGTCCTATGCGCAGTTCCTCGCCGAGGCGGAAGGGCTCGTGCTGCACAAGGCGATCGTGTGGATCGATATTCAGGATGCGGCCAAGGCGCGTGCGTGGACGGAATTCATCCACGCCTATTACGGCTTTGCAAAAAAGGGGGCGGCAACGCCCTCGTTCCTCCTCGCCTTCTCCGAGGACTTTGGCGTAGGGCGCGGCTGCAAGGGCGTCGTATATCGCGCCTTTTCCGATGAGGTCAACGAATTCGACCGCTTCGCCTTCGCTACGCTGGCGGCGGCAAGCAGCGTTGGGCAGCGGCGCCTCAAGCCCTATCTCGCTACGCTCGCCGCGACCGTCTGCGCCGAGGATATGGAACTGTGCGCCGCCTGCAGCCGGCGCGGCATGGATTTCCTGCGCCGCCCGCGCGAGACGCTCGAACGGATCGCCAAAGAAGAAGAGCGAAGCGACGGCAGTCCCTTCGCTCTCGACGCGCTCTATGAAGATCTGGCACGCCGGATCTGGAAGGCGCAGGTCAAGACCGTGTTCCCCGCCATCGAAGATCGGCGTCAGGCCTACATCAAAAAATGCCGCGATGCGCTTCGCACCATGAACCTCGTGCCCGAAGAGGTTGAGATCGGCGTGCTCTCGCATAAGGCGGCGGTCGGGGAAATCAAGCTCCCATCCGCGGATGTAGAAGAGCTGTTCCTGCTCAAGGAAGCGAGGAATCATCTCGCACATATCCGGGAAGTTCCTTTTGGCGTTGTGGAGAAGCTTGTGTTATAATTGTTTCAGTGACTGGCGAACCGTCGGTTCTCCTCCATGTGAGGAGGTGATGTGTGTGACGCTTTATGAAAAGCTGTCGCTCCTCATTGCAGCGCTTGCACTGGCAGTGGACATCACTTTTCATCTGCTTGCCATGAAGCCCCAAGAGGTCAAGCCATAGGCGCAGACCGATTGGCTAGGCTTCTGCAAGGCGTGAGGATATATGTACAGCGTGCCGCTTTGATGAAACTGTTGCGAGAAACGGGCATAAAAGCAAACCATATCACTTTGTGTGACGGCTGAACATATGTCCTGAAAGTTTGGCATGTAAGTAGAAAAAAGAACCACTGCGCGGTTGCGGCGGTTCTTCTTTCAAGACAAAAATCTTAACAGGAGAGACTGACGCACCCAAAACGCCAGTCTCTCTTTCTTTTGTCATTATAGATTTTTCGTGCATGGATGTCAAGCGCGCCAGCGAAAGGGCGCGCTCGGCATCCATTTTCTTTCAGCGAATCTTTTCGATTTGGCTCAGCAGCTGCCGACCTCGTCGAGCGCCTTGGCTTCGCCCGTCTTCTTGAGGCTTACGGCTCTTCCTTCTCCGAGTCCCGTGAAGATGACGAGGCAGGCGTCGGACTTCGCATGTTCCTTGATGTAGGCGTCGTCGAAGGTCATGAGGCGGTCGCCTTTCTTGACCTTCTGGCCGCCTTCGACGAAGACCTCGAAGCCCTGCCCGCCGAGCGCGACGGTGTCGACGCCGATGTGCAGCAGGTACTCCGTGCCGTCGGCAGCCTTCATGCCGATCGCGTGCTTTGTGTCGAAGACGAAGACGACTTCGCCGTCCTCGGGCGCGTAGACCGTCTCTTCCGTCGGGTAGACGAAGTAGCCATCGCCCATCATCTTGCCCGCGAACGCCTCGTCGGGCGCTTCCTCGATCGGATGCACCTCGCCTGCGACGGGCGTGAAGAGCGTATGCGCGGCAGTTTCATCGGCGGACGCTTCCTGTGCGCCCGACTCCTGCGCCGAGGTGTTTTCCTCAGGAGCATTTGTCGCAGAAGCTTTTTCTGCGGCCTTTTCTGTCGGTTCTGCAGCGGCCATCGCTTCCGGCTCTACATCGGGCGCTGTTTCGAGGTACGTCTCAAGATTTGACTTGATGACGGCGACCTGCGGGCCGTAGATGACCTGCACGCCCGTGCCCTTGACGATGACGCCGACGGCGCCCGTCGCCTTCAGGAGCTTCTCATTGACAAGCGAGGAATCCGCTACCGAGCAGCGAAGGCGCGTCGCGCAGCAGTCGACGGAAGTGATGTTCCTCTTGCTGCCGAGGCCGCGTGCGATCGCCGCGCTCTTGGCGTCGGATGCTCCCGCGCCGGACGCTGCTCCCGCCGCGCCGTGCTGCGCCTGATAGTCGGCCTTCGAGTAGAGTTTCGTCTCCTCGTCGTCGTCCTCGCGGCCCGGCGTCTTGAAGTCGAAGTGGCGGATCATCCACGAGAAGATGAAGTAGTAGAGGAAGAAGTAGACGACGCCGACGGGAATGATGTACATCCAGCTCGTCTTCGCCTCGCCCTGCAGGATGCCGAAGATGAAGAGGTCGAGGAGGCCGCCCGAGAACGTCAGGCCGACGGCGATGTTGAGGATGTGCGCGATCATGTAGGCGGCGCCCGCGAGCGCGACCTGCACGGCGAAGAGCGCAGGTGCGACGAAGAGGAAGGAGAACTCGATCGGCTCGGTGATGCCTGTGAGCATCGAGGTCAGAGCCGCCGAGAGCAGGAGACCGCCCGCGACCTTCTTCTTTTCGGGACGCGCACAGCGGTACATGGCGAGCGCCGCGCCCGGCAGGCCGAAGATCATGAAGATGAACTCGCCCGAGAAGTAGCGCGTCGCATCCGAGCTGAAATGCGTGACGTCGGGCGAGGCGAGCTGGGCGAAGAAGATGTTCTGACCGCCTTGGACGAGCTGGCCGTCGATCATCATTGAGCCGCCGACGCCCGTCTGCCAGAACGGCAGATAGAAGACGTGGTGCAGGCCGAAGGGAATCAGGGCGCGCTTGATGAGGCCGAAGATCAGCGTGCCGATGTAGCCCGTGCCCGTCACGAGGCCGCCGAGCGCGAAGATGCCCTGCTGGGCGAGCGGCCAGACGAAGTACATGGCGATGCCGACGAAGAGGAATACGATCGTCGAGATGATGGGCACGAAGCGCGAGCCGCCGAAGAACGACAGCGCGTTCGGCAGCACGATCTTGTGGTACTTGTTGTGCAGCCAAGCGACGCCGATGCCGACGATGATGCCGCCGAAGACGCCCATCTGAAACGACAGGATGCCGCAGCTCGGCGCGATCGTGCCTTCGAGCACCGTAGGCGCGACCGAGCCGTCCGCGAGGATCTGCCCGCCGATCTTCAGCATGGCGTTGCACGCCGTGTGCATGACGAAGAAGGCGATCATGGCCGAAAGCGCCGCGACCTCCTTCTCCGCCTTCGCCATGCCGATGGCGACACCGACGGCAAAGATGATCGGCAGGTTGCCGAAGATCGTGCTGCCCGCGCTCGCCATGATGGAGAGAAGCGCGTGAAGCGGCGTCCCTGCGCCGAGCACGGCGGAGAGGCCATACGTCTCGATGGTCGTGGCGTTCGTGAACGACGCGCCGAGTCCCAAGAGTATGCCGGCGATCGGCAGGATGGCGACGGGCAGCATGAAGCTGCGTCCGACGCGCTGCAGCACGCCGAAGATTTCGTCTTTCATGACAGCGAAAACCTCCTTCCTGGGAAATCGCTGAATGCAGCAGCGCTTCCCTAGCAGAAAAATATTACATTTTGATTATACCGTAGAACAGCAAGCATTGTAAAGGCGAGATTGGCATAAATGAGAATATTATTCAAATTCTTAGCTGATTTACCATGCGAAGGCGCGGACCGATTGGCGAGGCTTCTGTAAGGGCGGCGCACTTTTGTCCACAAAGTGGACGTTTGTGCGTGTAAGTTGCAGAAAAATTCCGTTTGTTGCAGGATAATGGACAGGGTACAGAGAATTCTAATGTACAGGAAGAGGCAGCACAAACAACCGTGTGCCGGCCGATGTACGGTTCTCAGTAAGGTTCTGGCTTGGGAGGTATCTTTATGAAACGCATTCTGACCATGATGCTTTTTCTCGTCTGCTGCTTTCTTTGCAATACGGCATGGGCGAGCGGCTATCCTGACTATCTGAATGGTGACCGCAATTTCCTGCTTTGCGGCGGACACATGGGCGTGGGCTGGTATGTCGACAAAAGTTCTCTCGTCGTGCAGCAGTACAACCCGCCTGTCTATCAGCTTGCCGTCAACGTGCTGATTGTCGAGGATGCAGATCGCGGCAATACCGTGCCAAGCCGCATGGAAACGAAGGAATATCTTTACAACTGGGATGAGCGCACGATGTATTGCTGGTGGGATGAAAAGTCTGCATGGCAATACATCCGGCCTGTCGGCTGCATGGCGGAAACCGGTCATTTCTTTGCGGGCGAGATGGCCTTCTACATCGCTTACCGCATGAAGTTCTACGGCGGCAGGAAATGGTACGATTCGCATACGGGAAACTATGAATCGCCGAATTTCTCCGATCATCTCTATGCAGTCGTTGACGGCTCGGAATGAATACGATGAAAAGGGGCGGCATCGCGTGTGCCGCCCCTTTTTGATTTCCTGCTATTTTGTCTGATGTGGTATAATAAGGGCGAGAATTGAGATTGCAAAGGAGCGATACTATGAAAAAGATTATCCTGTTGACGGCATTGATGGCGCTGGCGCTTTTTGCAGGCGGCTGCGGCGGGCAGGCGGCGGGTGCGCCGCGCCAGGTGTCGGCGGCTGAGGCGCAGAAGATGATGGCGTCGGAGAAGGATTATATCATCGTCGATGTGCGGACGAAGGGCGAATACGCCACGGGACATATTCCGAAGGCGATCAACATCCCGAATGAGAGCATCGACAAGACTCCTCCTGCAGAGCTTAAGGACAAGAATCAGCTGATCTTCGTCTATTGCCGCAGCGGCAAGCGCAGCCATGATGCGGCGCAGAAGCTTGCCGCCATGGGCTATGGAAACATCGTCGATTTCGGCGGCATCATGGACTGGCCGGGCGAAACAGTGACGGATTGAGCGGGTTGCTGCGCAAAAGGCGAGATGGCCGCGCGATCATGTGATTTGAGGAGAACTAAGATACGATGACGATATTGGAATCTGCACGCCGCAAGGCGGAGCAGGGGGAGAGGCTGAGCCTTGCGGACGCCTTGGCGCTCTACGAGGAGAACGACCTTCTTTTTCTCGCGGATGCGGCGCGGCGTGCGAAGGAACGCGCGAGCGGCAGGCGTGTTTTTTTTAATGTGAACCGCCATATCAATCTGACGAATATCTGCACGTCGGGCTGCCCCTTGTGCGCCTTTCAAGTGGCGGACGGCGAAAGCCATGGCTATGTGATGGAGGAGGCGGACGTCGCGCGCGTCCTCGCCGAGGCGAAGGAAGTCAAGCGGCTCGGCGAGATCCACATCGTCTCGGCGCTTCATCCGACGAAGCCTTTCGACTACTACATCAACGTCGTGCGCCAGGTCAAGGCGGCTCTGCCCGATGCCGACATCAAGGCGTTTACGCCCGTCGAAATCGTGCATTTTGCCGAGATGACGGGAAAGAGCGTCAAGGAGGTGCTCGCCCTTTTGCAGGAGGCGGGGCTTTCTTCGCTTCCGGGCGGCGGCGCGGAGATTCTCGCGGATCGCGTGCGCGCGATCATCTGTCCGAAGAAGGCGACGGCCGCCCAGTGGATCGAGACGATGAAGGCCGCGCATTCTCTCGGCATACGCACGAACGCGACGATGCTCTACGGTCATGTGGAGACGATCGAAGAGCGTTTGCAGCACCTCGTCACTTTGCGCGACATCCAGGACGAGACGGGCGGCTTCCAGGCGTTCGTTTCCTTCCCCTTTCATCCCGCGAATACGCAGCTTGCGAAGGACTATGCGCTGGAGCGCGTCGGCTCGTGGGAGGACATGAAGATGATGGCGCTCTCGCGCCTTATCCTCGACAATATCCGCCACATCAAAGCGTTCTGGATCATGCTGACGATGCCCGTGGCGCAGCTCGCCCTGGGCTTCGGCGCGGACGACCTCGACGGCACGATCGGCGAGGAGAAGATCATCCACGCAGCGGGCGCCAAGACGGGCACGGGCATCACGCGCGAAAGGCTCTGCCGCATCATCCGCGAGGCGGGCTACGAGCCTGTGGAGCGCGACACATTCTATCACGCGTTGGCGAGCACAGAGGGGGAAGCGTAATGCGCCTGACGGAAAAGGAGGGCGAGGCTCTTCTCCTCGCACAAGATCCGATCGCGCTCGGCCGCGAAGCCGATGCCGTGCGGCGCGCGCGCTACGGCAACCGCACGACGTTCATCGTCGACCGCAACATCAACTATACGAACATCTGCCGCAACGAGTGCAGCTTCTGCGCCTTCTACCGCCGCTTGAACGCGGCGGACGCCTACCTGCTCTCCTACGAGGAAATTCTCGAAAAGGCGCGTGAGACGGTCGAGGCGGGCGGCACGCAGCTGATGATTCAGGGCGGCCTGCATCCGGAGCTGGGTCTTGCCTATTACGAGGAAATGCTGCGTCGCTTGAAGCGCGAGTTTCCCATGCTGACGATCCACTCCTTCACGGCGACGGAGATCCTCTACTTCGCGGAAAAGGCGGCTCTTTCCGTCGAGGAGACATTGAAGCGGCTGCAAGCGGCGGGACTCGACAGCCTGCCGGGCGGCGGTGCGGAGATCCTCGTCGACCGCATCCGCAAGAGGATTGCGCCGAAGAAGATCATGACGGACGATTGGCTGCGCATCATGAAGACGGCGCACACGATCGGCATGGAGAGCACGGCGACGATGGTCATCGGCTTCGGCGAGACGATGGCTGACCGCATCGAGCACATGGAGAAGGTGCGCCGCCTGCAGGACGAGACGGGCGGCTTCCGCGCCTTCATCACATGGACGTTCCAGCCCGGCCACACGGAGCTTGGCGGCGAGAAGACGAGCTCGTGGGACTACTTGACGACGCTGGCTCTGACGCGCCTCTACCTCGACAACATCGCGCACATCCAAGGCTCGTGGGTCACGCAGGGCGAGCGCATCGGGCAGCTGACGCTGGGCTTCGGCGCAGACGACCTCGGCAGCATCATGCTCGAAGAAAACGTCGTCAAGGCGGCGGGCACGCGCTACGAGATGTCGATTCAGAAGATGGTGCGCCTGATCCAAGGCGCGGGCAGAGAAGCCGCGCAGCGCGATACGGAGTACCGTATTTTACGGAAGTACGGATAAATTCAGCACAGCCACCTTGAGGCATCTTTTCCGCCCCATCAGCGTCGGCAAATCCTCTGCATAGCCCTGCTATGCGTCCGGTTTGTCTCCTTGATTGGACGAAAAATCTGCATCCATCTGGCAGACTTCATTTTATCAGTACTTCCTGAAAAACCTTCAGCGAAAGGAGCGAATAAATGGCACAGAAAGAAATTCCCGCCGCATCGTTCGGCGTCGTCGGCGGCTCGGGCACGCTTTCGAGTGATTTTCCCGCGCGACTTCCCGATGAGGATATAGAAATTCTCGCCGACAATCTCATCTTCGATACGCCCTACGGAAAGAGTCCCGCTTTTCGCCTGTTCTCGGTCGGCGAGGTGCGCGTGCTCTCGTGCCGCATGCACGGCTGGCGCTCGGGCGTGACGCGTGCCGACGCTTCGCGCCAGGTCTTCTGGGTCTTCCGCGAGGCTGGCGTCGTGCGCGTCCTCTCCGAGGGCGGCGTCGGCACGGCCAATCATTTGCTCGACCCGCGCGACTTCCTGATTCCCGACGATTATCTCGACCTCTCGAACCGCAAGGACGTCATGCTCGACGGCAGGTATCTGCTCATCATGCGCGACGCCCTCTGCCCCGAGCTTCGCGCTTCGCTTCTGGCGGCGACGAAGAAGCGCTTTTCGGGGCGCATCTTCGACCGCGGCATTTACGCGTGCACGGACGGACGCCACTTCGAGAGTCCTGCCGAAGTCGCCATGCTCAAGGGCTGCGCCGACATCATCGGGCAGAGCATCTGCCCCGAAGTCTATCTCGCGCGGGAGATCGGCGCGTGCTACGCGGGGCTTTACTACGTCGTGAACTACGGCGAGGGCATCCGACCCAAGTGGTCGTACGGCACGATGAAGGACATCTTCTATGACGATGCGCCGATGATCGGCGAGGTGCTCGCAGAAACGATTCGGGAAACAGCGGCGAAGGAGCGCCGCTGCGAGTGCCTCGCGCTTCGCAAGGAAACACTCTTGAAGGATGTCTACAATGAGGCGTCGGCGAAGGGTTAGGGACGTGCGAAATTTTTCCGCGCTTCCTCCAGGAAAGGGAGGGCTTCTCCTTTGGACATCAAGGTCGTGGCGTACTTTTTGGGGCGCATCGCGCAGGCAGAAGGATTGATTTTCCTCGTGCCGCTTGCCGTCTCTTTGTGGTACGCTGAATCTTCTCGCCTCGCGCTCTCCCTCACCGCCTTTTTGAGCGCGGCGGCGGGCACGGCGCTTCGCCGCGCAGGAAAAGAGCCGGGCGAGCGCCTGACGCTTCGCGAGGGCATCGCCATCACGGGCGGCGGCTGGCTTCTGGCGACCTTCCTCGGCATGCTGCCGTACCTTCTGGGCGGCTATCTCGGCTACCTCGACGGCGTCTTTGAGAGCATATCGGGCTTCACGGGCACGGGCGCGACCGTCGTCGAAGACATCGAGGCCCTGCCGCAGGGCGTGCTCCTTTGGCGAAGCCTCACGCATTGGCTCGGCGGCCTCGGCATCATCGTCATCTTCATCGCGCTTTTGCCCGCGACGGGGCAGAGCGCCATCACGATGTACAACGCCGAATCGAGCGCACAGGGATCGGAGCGCGTGCTGCCGCGCCTCAAGAATCTCACGAGCGTGCTCTTTCGCATCTACGTCGTCCTGACGGGCGCGGCGTTCCTCGCCTTTTTCGCCTGCGGCATGAGTGCGCTCGACGCCGTCAACCATGCGATGTCGACGATCGGCACGGGCGGCTTCTCGACGTACAACGCGAGCGCCGCGCATTTCCACAGCCCTGCCATCGAGCTATGGATGTCGCTCTTCATGTTCATCGCGGGCGGCAGCTTCGGGCTCTACTACCGGGTTTACAAGAAAGGGCCACAGGTGCTGTGGCGCAACTCCGAGTTCAAGGCGTACTTAGGCATCGTCGGCGGCGCAGTGCTGCTCATCGCGGCGAATCTTTTCTACCGAGGGCTTTACAACGTGCCCGACGCTTTGCGCTTCGCGCTCTTTCAGGCGACGTCGCTCTCGACGACGGGCTTCGTCTCTGCTGATTACGAGCTTTGGCCGGGCTTCTCCAAGGGCATCCTGATTCTCTTAATGCTCACGGGCGGCTGCGTCGGCTCGACGGCGGCGGGACTGAAGATCGCGCGCATCCTCGTGCTCTTTCGCATGGTGCGCACGATCGTTCTGGAGAAGCTTCACCCGCGCGTCACGACGCCCGTGCGCATCAACGGCGCAAGCGTCGACGAGGCGGCGCTCCATCGCACGGCGGTCTTCTTCTTCCTCTACGTCCTCTCCATCGCCTTTTTCGCCGTGCTCATGACGGCGGACAACATCAAGACCTTCGACGCCATCGGCATCAGCGTAACGACCGTCGGCTGCATCGGCCCTGCCTTCGGCGTCGCGGGCGCGACGGAGAACTACGCGGGACTATCCGACTTCACGAAGGGCATCCTGTGCTTCGCCATGCTGCTCGGCCGGCTCGAATTCTTCACGCTGCTCGTCATGCTCTATCCGTCGTTCTGGCGGTCGAAGAAGAATTGGTGAGGAAATGCATGGCAGATGACGGACTTATGTACAGATGTTTCGGATATTGGCAAAAGATTTTTTACAGCGGATGTGCATTTTTTTGTACATCCGCTGTGTTATACTGTTGACAAAGGAAGGAGAAACGAGATGGAAGGATGTGCTGCTGCACATGTGCAGGACCTACGGAATTTGAAGAGACTCCCCGACAGCGGCTCGCTCCATTTGTTCCTTGACAACTTCATAGAGGAATCATCAGCAGGAAAAGTTTTGAAGCAAAGGAGTGAGAACGATGCTGTTTTATGAATTTCAGGTAAACTGCAATCTGACAAAGGCGATGCAGGCCGCTTCAAGCGAAGACTCCCGTGATCCGAACAAACATCTTTCCATCTTTAACTCGCACCGCAAGCGGGAACGTTGGCTCTCCGACCTGAATGATGCGCTCAGGGAAGTGTGCGCGGACGCAATGGTTCTGCTCTTCATCGACCGCATCCTTCCAAACGGCTTTCATATGTGCGCCGCCTTAAATCAGATGAAAGCGATGACCGCAGGGCAGCTCGGTAAGAAACTCGCTCCCCTGCTCGCCGAAACGTGCGATGTGCAGGAAATCGCCATCCACGGTCTGCGCGAGGTTACACGCGAACAGTTTGTGCATCGCTTCGAAGTCTGTGACAAAAAGAATTATATCAATATCTGCAATCCCTTTTATGAGATGAACCTCAACTATGCAGACAATTCGTCCTTCCAACTGGCGGAGGAAATCCTTCGGAGCAGGCCGCGCCTCTCGCATGCACAGGCGAACCTTGAAGCGGAAAGTCTGCTGGCAGACAACAGCTTTTTGGCAGAACTGGCGCGAATCTATGCCGAAGAGAACGAGCGCAGGATGTTTTACGGACATCCCGTGCATTACCATATCGCAGCGGGAAATTCGGAGGCGGCGATGGCGATGACGCGCCTTCTCGCGCGTGCGCTCCACGCCAACAAGCGCCTTGTGGGGCAAAGAATCAACCGCATTCATAGCATTAAAGACACCTGTTTCGAGGAGGAGGATCTCGAACATCTTCTGCACCATGCGAAGGGAGGGGCCGTCGTCATTGAAATGTGTGGCTGCAGCGAAGAGGAAGAAAACTATGCAGGAAGCTATGAGCGCGTTGTCGAATATTTCGGAAAGATCATCCGCAAATATCAGCGCGACACGCTCTTCATCCTTGTGGAGTTCCATACGCAAACGAGAGCGTTGAAAAAACTTCTGGCCTACCTGCAGGAAGACATCTCTTTCGTACACATCGAAGAGGGCGCGGGCAACCGTGCGCAGGCAGCAGCGTATCTGCAAAAACTCGACACTCAGTCGTCGATGCCCCACTACAGCGTGCGCGAACTGGAGCTGGCGCTCGGCGAGCGGCATACCTTCCGCGCCTCCGACATTCACCAGATTCATGAGAAATTGTATCGGGACGCACTGAAGGCCAAGACCTACCGTGCGTATCAGGACATCGAGTTCTATAAAGAGACGACAGCCAAGAAATCGGAGCAGGATGCAAAGGCCGCGCTGCAGGAGATGGTCGGACTGAAAAGGCAGAAGGAGCTCGTGCGGCAGATCGTCGCTTCGTTCGCCGTGCAGAAACGGCGCACCGAGCTCGACATGGACGCGCAGCGCCCCTCCATGCACATGTGCTTCACGGGCAACCCAGGCAGCGCAAAGACGACGGTCGCCCGCTTGCTCGCCGACATCCTGAGCAAGGAGAACCTCCTTGACACGGGACATTTCGTCGAGTGCGGACGCGCCGATCTCGTGGGCAGGTACGTCGGCTGGACGGCGGTGCAGGTCAAAGAAAAATTCCGCGCGGCGCGCGGCGGCATCCTCTTCATCGATGAAGCGTACGCGCTCGTGGACGACCGCTCCGGCAGCTATGGGGACGAGGCAATCAACACCATCGTGCAGGAGATGGAAAACCGCCGCGAGGATGTGATCGTCATCTTCGCCGGCTACCCGAAGAAGATGGAGGCATTCCTCGCCACCAACGAGGGGCTGCGCAGCCGCATCGCGTTTCATGTGGACTTTCCGGACTACACGCCGGCTGAGCTCGCAGAGATTCTGCGGCTCATCGCAGGGAAAAAGGGCTGCACTCTCACCGAAGAGATCGTCGCACACTGCCGCAAGCGTTTTGAGGCAGTGTGCAGGCAACCGGACTTCGGCAACGGACGCTTCGTACGAAATGTTTTCGAACAGGCGCTCATGCGTCAAGCGCAGCGACTCTGTACACTTCGCGAGGGTCAAACGCTCGCGAAGGAAGACTTGCGGCAGCTCACCATCGAGGACTTCGATGTTGCGGCTCTGCAGGCCGTTCCCTCCAGCCCTTCCCCTGTGGGATTTTCCGTTTCGTAAGAAAACATAATTCTCTATGCCTAAAATCATGGCAGCAACCAAAAAGGAGGCAGCAAAAATGGCAGCAGGAAAGAGCAATACGGCAGCAGGCCGAGCCGTGGCGGGCAGTCACCTCTGGATGCAGCATCTTGTGGAAGCAGGACGCTTCCCCACTCTCGCACGCATGTTTGCAGCGCAGCTTGGCGAGGAGGTGGAGTGGATTGCTCCCCTCCCGCAAAATGACTTCAAGGAGTACAAACTGAATCAAGACGAGGCGATGGCGAAGCTCTTTCCCCATGCGGATAAGGCGTCTCTCTTCGACTTTTGGCCGTCGAACCAGCCGCAGTGGGACGGTATCGCCATCGGCAGGGACAGCGGTGCGCTCTACCTGTTGGAGGCGAAAGCCCATCGCAAGGAGGCCGAGGGGCAGAAGCTCGGGGCGACGGCTCAGGAGAGCATAGACAAGATCAAGGATACACTGCGCAAATGGCACGACGCGCACTTCCCGCAGGGGGATTTCTCCTTGTGGACGGACGGGCATTACCAGCTCGCGAACCGTTTGGTCTTCCTCTACGAGATGCGGACGCGCTGCGTGCCGCATCACTTCCCCGATGTGCGTCTCGTCCTGCTGAACATCGCCGGCGATCCAACGATGGAGGCACATCGAGCAGAATATCATGGCTATAAAACGACGCAGGAGCAGTGGAAGGATTATTACAGCGACGTTTTCCAAAAGATGCTCGGCACGCCGCAAATTCCGCACGGAACTGTGCTGCTGCAGCTCGACGTGGAGCTTATGGCGCGTTATCAGAAGCTCAAAGACATGGTGACGAAACGCCGTCGGGAATTTGCCGCGCTGATGGACTTCATCGAGCAGCAGACAGCCTATCTCACAGCGCCCGCTTCCACGAGATACCACCTGTGCAAAGAATGCGGCCTCTTGGAACACAGCGTGAACGTCGCCGAAACGATGCTGAAGATGCGCGCGACCATCGCGCCCGAACTTTCCGAGGAGAGCTGCGTCATCGTCGCCCTCCTGCACGACCTCGGTAAGGCGGGATCGCCGGGGAAGCCGCAGTATCTGAAAAATGAGGAGGCGGGCGCACGCTTCCCCTATCGTTGGAACAGGGAACTCATCTATCTGAGCGTTCCCGTCCGCAGTCTCTCGCTCATCCTCCCGCACTTCCCTCTGACGGAGGAAGAGATCCAGGCGATCGTCTATCATGACGGACAGTATGTCCCCGAAAACCACGCGGTTGCTGCCCGTGAGGAGAAGCTGACTCTGCTCCTGCAATATGCGGATAATTGGAGCGGCTTCGTGACGGAAAAATCCTGAGAAAAGCAATCACCTGCACCGCCGCTCAAAAAGCCATCGACGCTCTGCAAGGCAGAAAGTCGATGGCTTTTTTGAGAAATGTTTCGGATATGGATACAACATTTTGCTTGCTGTAATCTTTCTCGTGAACGCCGATCAGCTCTCGGCTCTCGCCACGCTCGCAAATTACGACAAGAGGACGCAGGACAACGTCGAGCTGCTCTTCGGCGCGGGCTGTGCGCAGGCGGTGCTCTACCCTGTGACGGGTCCCATCGCTCCTCGTCGTCGAGCACTGCGCCGCCGAACTCGTCACGGGCAAGGCGGAGCATGAGGAGCGGATTGAGATGTGAGCGTATAGGATGAAAAGCGAGAGCGCAGATCTCATGCCGGAGGCAGGGTGACCTCTGTGCCGACGATCTTTTCCAGCTCTTTCGGCTCGACGTCCTGCAGATACATCCATCGCCCTGCCCTTTTCGCCTCGGCGACGGACGCATCGACCTTTTGATAGTAGTCTTTCACTTCTTCGTAGTAGTCGAGCCACGCATCTTCCATATCTTCTTCGTTGAAGATGTGCCACTTGCACCAGCTGGAAAGCTCCGGATGCTTTTCGGCGATCAGCGCGAAGCACGCTTGATTGTCCTTGATGACCTGCGCCTGTTGGTGCTCGTCCGTGCTCGTCGATATGCCGCTGCCGTACTCGTACCAGATGAGGTTGTGATTCCAGAAGCCGATGTCGATGCCGTCGGCGATCATGAGGGTATAGGCGCGGTCTTCGAGATGAACGGCCTTGCCCAGCAGGGGCTTCGTGTACTGCATGAGGAGCTTGCGCCGCGTCATAAAGGCCGCGCCGATCGGGTAATCCTGACATAGAAGATGCGCCCTTCTCGCTGCGGCGAAGTCGTTCCTTTCATACGGCTCCAAATTCCGCGGGTGCATCTCATCCAATATATGATACTGCCCGCCCTCTTCACGATAATAGCAGGCGCGTCCGAAGGCGGCCGGATACCCGCTCTCCTCCATGAAACGGAACATGTCAGCCAATACATGGCCGCTGTACAGGTAGTCGCCGGGAGAGATGTTCTTGATGTACTTCCCTCGCGCATGGGAAAAGGCGCGGTACACATTGTGCACGACGCCTTGATTCTTGGGTGCTTGAAGAATCTTGTAGGCCATGAATCCCATGGAGGCGAAATACTCTTCGATGCCCTTCCTCGGGAAATCTTCCGAGCCGTCATCGGCGATGACGATCTCGAACGAGCAGCCCTTCTGCTCAACGACGGAGGCGAGCGTCCTTTCGAGCTTCAGAAAATCTGACCGATAGGTGGGCACGCAGACGGACACATCGAAATGCGCATCGTCCCCGCGCGCTTCGTCGCGGGAAAAAATCGCCGCATCGCCGCCGTAAAGGATTCTCGGCTGCGTTTCGAGGCGGTTCAAGAGGCGCAGCGAACGCTCTTCTCTCGTGAGGATCAAGACGTCCGCCAGACGAAGTGCGGCAGAAGACAGCGCCGCTTCACCTTCGAAGGTCAGCACCAAAGGCGCGTCGTCGCCGAGCGCATCGAGCGCTTGACTGAACTGCGCCAGCGGCTCTTGAGCACCTTCTGCGGCAGACAAGTCAAGCAGCAGCGCCACCTTGTCCGCCGCGCAAAAGATTTTGACGTATCGCTCGAATACCGTGTGCCATACGGCTTCCGGCGCCTGGAAGTCCGGCAGGAAATAGTAGAGCCGTATGCCTTCTTTTTTCAGGTTTTGAAGAGTTTCTATCATTTCGATTCCTTTCCCTGCAGGTTTGCCGCTCATGCAAGACTTTCTGACTTCCATCGTAATCCATGCGGCGCCAGAAAGCAAGGGCATGTGTAATTTTCGAGCATATATCCAAGTTGTCACGGGAAAGAGCCAGTGGCACGTGCCTCACGGCGTGTTTTGTGAAGAAAAAGGAGGCTCGGTTCGCTGTCCATCCTGCTTCCCTTGCTGTATAGTCGCCTTCATAGTATAATAAAGGAAACAGGATAGGAGAGCGTGCTATGAGGTGGGATGAGCAGGAAGAACGGCGGCGAAGATTTTTGGAAATTCTCGCAGGATTTCGCTTGCTGGACGACGATTTTATGACAGCCGTATTTCAAGGCAGTTTGCCGTGCGTCGATTTGCTTTTGCAGATTGTTTTGGCGAAAGCAAATATCAGGGCGACGAAGGCTGTCACGCAGGATACGCTGAAAAATCTGCAAGGTCGCAGCGTACGATTGGATATTCATGCGTTCGCCGAGGGGCAGGAGTTCGATGTTGAAGTTCAGCGTGACGAAGATGGCGCCTCGGCACGCCGGGCGAGATTCAACAGCAGCTTGATGGACGCGAACGCGCTTCATGCCGGAGACGATTGCGAGAAGCTGCCTGAATCGTATGTGATTTTTATTACGGAGACGGATGTACTGGGCGAGAAAAAGCCGATCTATATCATTGAAAGGACAATCAAAGGGAGTGCCAAGAGTTTCGGCGATGGTTCACACATCATCTACGTTAACAGTTCCATGATGGATGAAGATACTCCGCTGGGTAGATTGATGCACGATTTCCACTGCACGCGCGCGGAAGATATGTATTACGATGTACTCGCGGAACGCGTGAAATATTTCAAGGAGACGGAGGAAGGAGAAAGAGCCATGTGTGAAGCGATGGAGAAACTCGTAAAGGAGTTTGCAGTCGAAATTGCAAAAGAAGCGGAAGTTCGCGGCATGGAGCGTGGCATGGAACGCGGCATGGAACGCGGCATGGAGCGCGGCATGGAGCGCGGCATGGAGCGCGGCATGGAGCGCGGTCGTGAAGAAGGGAAGATCTCAGTCGTGCTCGGGATGTTGAAAGAGCGGCTGCCGCTGGAAATGATAGAAAAAGTATCGAACCTTTCCATGGACAAGATTCAGGAAATCGGCAGAATGCACAGTTTGCTCTGATGCACTTGCTCTTTTTGCTGTTAAGGGAACAGATAAAGGAAAGTCTCCATGAAGAGCGTTTCTGGCTTATGCGGTTTTACTCCATGTTTGGAGTAAAGCCGTTTTTTGTTATATGTGCTTGAGGAATTGCGATGGAAAAGAAGGGCGCGTCATGGTATGATAAGGAAATGAAAGACAATCGCGGAAGAAAGGCTTCTGCCTGAGCAGAGCCTTTCTCAGGGGAGGATCTATGCAAAGCGTCATCTTGAAGAGCCGACTGCTGCGGCTTTACGATCATTTTGCAGCCGAGGGTGATGCGGCGAGCGCACGCAAGGTGCGCCAGCTTGCCGAAAAGCTCGTGCGCGGCGAATTCGGCGTCGCTTTCTGCGGTCATTTTTCGGCGGGCAAGTCGCGCATGATCAACCGCCTCCTCGGCGCGATGCTCCTGCCGTCGAGTCCCATACCGACGAGCGCGAACCTCGTCTACGTCAGGCACGGCGAAGAGTACGCCGAGGCACGCTTTCGAGACGGCAGGCCGCGCCGCTACCTCGCGCCCTACGACTACGACCTCGTGAAATCGTTCTGCCGCGACGGCACGGCGATCGAGAGCATCGAGATCTCGACGGCGGCCGCATCTCTTCCTGCGGGCGTCGTGCTCATGGACACGCCGGGCATCGACTCGACCGACGCCGCGCACCGCCTGGCGACGGAAGAGGCGATCCACCTCGCCGACCTCATCTTCTACGTCATGGACTACAACCATGTGCAGTCGGAGGAGAGTTTTCTCTTCACGAAGTCGCTGACGGAAGCGGGAAAGCGCGTCGCGCTCGTCATCAACCAAATCGACAAGCACCGCGAGGAGGAGCTTTCCTTCGCCGCGTTTGCCGCCGGCGTCAAGGACGCTTTCGCCGCATGGGGCGTCGCGCCCGAGGCGGTCTTCTTCACCTCGATGAAGGACGAGGCGCACGCGCATAACGACTTCAAGGCGATGCAGGCCTTCCTGCGCGATGCGCTCGAAAACTGTGCGGCGGCGCTCGAAGAATCGATCGCCCGCTCTCTCGAAAAGATCTGCGCCGACGCCGTAAGCCGCGAGGAAAAGGCAGAGGAGAAGGGGCTTGCCGCCGCCCGCCGCGTGCTCGAACCTCTGTCGGTCGCAGAGCGCGACGCGCTCTGGGCGGGCAGCCGCGCCTTGGAACAGGAGGCGCAGAGCCTTCGCGAGGACGGACGCGCCGCCTTCAACGAAGGGATCGAAAAGATTCTCGCCAACGCCTACATGATGCCGTACGAGGTGCGCGAACTGGCGCGTCTTTACCTCGAAGCCTGTGCGCCCGGCTTCAAGGTCGGCTTCTTCGGGCGCGGCAAGAAGACGGCGGCGGAGCGTGCTGCCCGCCGCGAACGCCTGTGGCAGGCTCTCGCGGAGAAGGTGCGGCTGCAGGTCGATTGGCACATCGCGACGTATCTGAAGGATTTCGCGCGTGACCGGCACATCGAGGGCGGGGCGGCCGCCGCCTTCGCCGAGAGCTTCACGGCTCTGCCTGAAGAAGATGTGCTGGAAAAGAATCAGAAGGAAGGCGCGAGCACGAGCTACGACGGCAGCTATGTGCTGAACTACACGGCCGCGCTCGAAAAGGCGGTCAAGGAGTGCGCGCGCTCGCGTCTCGCCGCCGTCGGCGACGACCTTCTCTCGCGCATGGAGGAGCGAAACGGCGTGCGCCTCGCCGCCATCGAGGCGGAGCTTTCGGGCATGGCCGAAGAGGTCGCGGCGCTCTTCGCCGTGCGGCAGGCGAAGAAGCGCGTCCAGGCGAAGCGGGAGGCCTTGGCGAAGCTTCTCGCGAGCGAGGAACGCACGGACACGGCAAACGCTGCGCTCTTCACGCTCGTGCCGCAGGCGGTCGAGATCGTAGAGGGCGACGGCACGCCGAGCGCGGCGGACAACGCGGCAGGGCGCGCGGTGCAAAAGGACGCGCCGACCGAGGAAGCGTCTCTGGCGGCAGAAGCGGAGGAAATGCAGGCGGGCGCTCCCGCTTTGCCTGCCGATGATGCCGCGCGGGCAGACCTTGCGGCATGGGCGCCGCGCCTTCGCCGCGCGGGCGAACTCGTCGCGGACGTGCCGGGACTTTCGCGGCTCGCCGAAGAGCTCTCCCTGCGTGCCGAGCGGCTCGACGGGCACGGCTATCTCGTGACGCTCTTCGGCGCGTTCAGCGCGGGCAAGTCGTCCTTTGCGAATGCGCTCCTCGGCGAGAACCTTCTGCCCGTCTCGCCGAACCCGACGACCGCCGTCATCCAGAAGATCCTGCCCGTGACGAAGGAAAAGCCGCACGGCACGGTGCGCGTCCATCTGAAGGACGAAGCGATGCTGCTCGCCGATCTGAACCGCGCCCTCGCGCCCTTCGAGCGCGAGGCGAAGACTCTCGCGGAAGCGCCCGCTCTCGTCGAGGACGTGCTGACGCGCGCGAGCGACCTGCGCCAGCAACAGGCCTTCCTGCGCGCCTACGAGAAGGGGCGCACGATGTTCGACGGCAAGGCGGGCGCGTGGCTCGACTGCACGCTCGAAGACTTCGCCGCCTACGCGGTCGACGAGGACAAGGCATGCTTCGTCGAGGAGATCGAGATCTACAACGACTGCGACCTCACGCGACGGGGCGTCACGCTCGTCGACACGCCGGGCGCCGACTCCATCAACGCGCGTCACACCGACCTCTCCTTCCGCTTCATCCGCCAATCCGACGCCATCCTCTTCGTCACGTATTACAACCACGCCTTTTCCCATGCCGACAGCGAATTTCTCGTGCAGCTCGGGCGCGTCAAGGACGCCTTCGAGATGGACAAGATGTTCTTCATCGTCAACGCCATCGACCTCGCCGAGAGCGAGGAGGACGCGAGCGACGTGCTCGCCTATGTGCGTGCGAACCTCTCGTGCTTCGGCATCAAGAGGCCGCGCCTTCATGCCGTATCGAGCCTCGCGATCCTCAAGGAAAAGCTCGCGGGCGAGCATCGCGGCACGCAGTTCGAGAACGCTTTCCACCACTTCATTTTCCACGACCTCGCAGGTCTTGCCGTACGCGCCGCCGAAGGCGACTATGCGCGTGCCCAAACGCTCTTGAGCCGCCTCATCGAAGAGAGCGAGGAAAGCGCCGAGAAGAAGGCCGAACGCCGCGAATCGCTCGAAAAGAACGCGGCGCGGGCGAAGGGCATTCTCGAAAAAGAAAGCAGCGATGGCATCGAAAAGCGCACCGCGCAGGAGCAGGCGGAGCTTCTCTATTACGTCGCGGAGCGCGTCTTCCTGCGCTATGAGGACATGTTCCGCCTGAGCTTCAACGCCGCGACGCTCGGCCGCGAGCACGGCAAAGCGAGTCTCCAAAAGGCGATGAAGGAGCTTCTCGCGAGCCTTGGCTTCGACCTCGCGCAGGAGATGCGTGCGACCGCCGTGCGCTTGGAGCGTTTCCTCGCCAAGCGCGGCAAAGAGATGCAGGAGACGCTGGCCAAGACGCTCTCCGAGGGCGAGCGCGACTTCTCCTTCGGCGTGGAAGCGACGGAGTTTGACTTTGACCTCTCGTTTCCGGCGGCATTCGCCGACATTGAGCCGCAGGTCTTCGCCAAGGAGCTTGCACTCTTCAAGAGCCCCGCACAGTTCTTCGAAAAGGGCGGCAGCAAGATCATGGCGGAGGCGCTCAAGGAAAGGCTTCGCCCCATGGTCAGCGCCTATCTCGAAAGAGAGGGCGCACGACTCGAAGAGCGCGTGCTCTCGGGCAGCCGCGCCGTATTCGAGGCGGCGCTCGCCCATGTGCGAAGGGAAGCGCAAGGCTACTACGAAGGCCACCGCGCCGCTCTGGCGGGCGGGCTTTCGGCGGCGAAACTGCGCGAGATTCGCGCGAAGCTCTGAGAAGGTGCGAGGCTCGTTTCGTGCAAAGCCCGCAGAAGATGCGAACATTCGCAAGGAGGTGACAGTATGGCCAAGAAGGCAGTCCTGCTGATCCTCGCCGCCCTCGCGCTCCTTTTTGCAGGCTGCGGCGACGAGAAAGGCTTCATCGACTTTGCGCGTCATGCGGCCGCGCCTGCCGCACCTGCTGCAGAGCGCCCGCTCGTCATCGCCTTCGCGCCTGTCATGAGTCCCGAGGAGACGCGCCGCCCCTATGAGCGCATGACCGCCTACCTCGCCGAGAAGCTCGGCCGCCCCGTCACCATGGTACAGAAGCGCGGCGCGGCGGAGCTTGATCAGCTCGTCGCGGCGGGCGAAGCCGACGTCGCCTTCCTCTCGACGGGCGCTTATACGGCGCACCGCGGCCACGAGCCGATCGAGCTTCTCGCCATGGTCGAGACGAAGGGCACGATCCTCTACCGCACCTTCGTCATCGTCGCCGCCGACAGCGAAATCGAGGACTTCGCCTCGCTCAAAGGACGCGTCTTCGCCTTCGTCGATCCGCTCAGTCATTCGGGCAGGCTCGCCGTCGATTACCGTCTGCTCGAAGAAGGGCTGACGCCCGAGCAGTATTTCGGGCGCATCTTCTACACGCACCACCACGACAAGTCGATCTGGGCGGTCGCCAACCACCTCGCCGATGGAGCGAGCATCGACAACCAGATCTATGAGCATATCGAGCAGACGAATCCGCAGCTCGCCGCGAAGGTGCGCATCATCGACGAGCTTGCCGTCGCTCCGACCGGCCCCGTCGTCGTGCGGCAGAACCTCGCGCCCGAGGAAAAGGAGCAGCTTCGCCGCATCTTCTATGAGATGGCGGACGACGAAGCCATGCGTCCCGTGCTGCAGTCGGCGGTCATCGACCGCTTCGTGCCGCCCGACGGCGGGCTTTACGAGCCTCTGCGGCAGAAGTTTCTCGCGCACGAGCGCCTTTCGGGAGAGTGACATGGAAAAGCAAAGCCTGACCGTCCGCTTCAACATCCTCCTCGTCGGCAGCGTGCTGCTCTGCGGACTCCTGCTCGGCGCGTTCTTCCTCGTGACCCTGCGGGCGACGCTGATCGAAGGGCTGAACCGCTCGGGGCGCGAGATCGCCTCGGCGCTCGGCGCGGTCATCGCGAGCGACATCCTCCTCGACGACCGCTTCACGATTTCCGACCAGTTGGAGCGCACGCTGGAAAAGAATCCCGAGGTGCGCTACATCCTCGTGACGTACCCCGACGGGCGCATCCTCGCGAGCACCTTCGCCGACGGCCTGCCCGAAGGACTGTTGCCGCTTCGTGAAAAGGACGATTTGGAGCCGCATATTTACAGCAGCACCGATGGGCCGATCCGCGAGATCCTCTATCCGATCGACGACGGCATCACGGGCTATCTGCGCATCGGCCTCACCGAGCGCGAGGCGCGCGCCCTCGTCGAGCGGCGCGGCTTCGAGCTTTTTCTCGTGCTTCTCGCGCTCGCGCTCCTCGCGACGTTCCTCGCGACGCGCTACGCGAAGCTCTTCGGCGCATTGCAGCAGAAGGAACGGCTTCGCCTCTGGCTCATCGGCCAGCTCTTCTCGGCGCGTGAGGACGAAAAGCGGCGCATCTCGCGCGAGCTGCACGACGAAACGAGCCAGTCGATGGCGTCGATCCTCGCCTACTTGCGCATCCTGCACGGCAAGCTCGCGACGCCCGAGCAGCGGGAACTGCTGCAGGAGGCGCGGGAGCTGACGAGCGAGGCGATGCAGGGCCTGAAGCAGCTCGCCGTCGATCTTCATCCGCCGCTCCTCGAAGACCTCGGCCTCCTCGTTGCCATCGAGAAGTACATCGACACCCTGCGCCGCACGCACGAAGATCTGACCGTGCGATGGGAGACGAAAGGCGACTTCACAGGGCTTGACCGCACGCTCGCACTCGTCATCTACCGCTCCGTACAGGAAGGGCTGACGAACATCGTGCGCCACGCACACGCACGCGAGGCGAGCGTGAAACTTCGTGCGACGGCAAAGGAAGTATGCGTGGAAATCGCCGACGACGGCGTGGGCTTCGAGAAGGACACGGCGGAGAGGGCGCGTCTCGACCGCCACCTCGGCCTCGTGAGCATGAAAGAGCGCGCCGAGCTTCTCGAAGGCAGCTTCTCCGTCGAGAGTGCGCCGGGCGCGGGCACGCGCCTTTTCCTGTGCCTGCCGCGCAAGAAGGGAGGAGAAACGTGATGGAAAACAAGAAAGAACCGCTGCGCATCCTGCTCGCCGACGATCATCGCGTGCTGCGCAAAGGTCTGTCGCTGCTTCTCTCGTCCGAGGAAGATTTCAGCGTCGTCGCCGAAGCGTCCGACGGCGAGGAAGCGCTCGAAAAGGCGGCCAAGACTCCCGTCGACATCGCGCTCCTCGACCTCTCGATGCCGCGCATGGGCGGCCTTGAGTGCCTGCGCCGCCTCAAGGCGATGCAGCCCGCCGTGCGCGTCCTCATCCTCACGATGCACAGCGAGCGCCAGTACGTCTGCGAGTGCCTGCGTGCGGGCGCAAACGGCTATTTGTGCAAGGACACGCTCGACGCCGAACTTTTCCGCGCCCTGCGCACCGTCGCCGCAGGAGGACGCTACCTCGGCGAGCGCGAGGCGGAGCTTCTGATCGACGGCGCGCTCGAAGAGCCTGCCGCACCCGCCGCGCTTTCTGCCAGGGAGCGCGAAGTCCTCGAACTCATCGTGCACGGCTACTCGCTCTCGACCATTGCCGACAAGCTCTACCTGTCTATCAAGACCGTATCCACCTACAAGACGCGCCTCCTGCAGAAGCTCGGCTGCACGCAGAACTCGGAACTCGTCGACTACGCGCTCAGGCACAATATATTGGGGAAGAAATGAAAAAGGTTGTGCATACGTCGGATTCGACGATGCGCAGCCTTTTTTAAAGAGCTTCTGTGCGGCGGATCTTCTTGTCCCCTGTGTGTTATGCTTCATCCTGCGGTTTCGCGTTCCAGACGAGGAGCGCGAGCAGCGTCGAGAAGAGCGCTGCTCCGACCCAAAATTCCGTGGCGTAGCCGAAATCGTAGATCTTCTCGCCGCCGACGGCCGTGATCGTCATGAGCTTGCCCGTGACGAACTCCTGGATCGCCGCGCCCGCATACGACAGGAGGCCGATCATGCCCATCGCCGCGCCCGTGACGCGCTTCGGCACGATGTCGACTGCCATGAGGCCGCCCATGTAGCAGACGAGCGCCCCCATCGTGAAGCCGTAGAAGGTCATGCAGAAGAGGTCGGTGTAGAACGACTGCGGCGCCCAGACGAAGCCCGCGATCGAAGCCGTATAAAGAAGGCCGTAGATGAGCGCCGGCATGTTGCGCTTCGAGTGGAAGAAGCGGTCGGAGATCCAGCCGCAGAGAAGCGCCCCGAAGATGCCCGCGACCTGCATGTACGCCATGACGCCCGCCGCGCCCATGATGTCGTAGCCCTTGGCGCTTGTCAGGTAGACGACGCCCCAGCTCTCGACGGCGTAGCGTGCGATGTAAACGCAAAGAGACGAGAGACCGAGAATCCAGACGGCGGGGTTCTTGACGACGGCGTTCCACTGCATCGAGCCGACGGAGCGCGTCTTTTCCTCATCGACCTGCGCCTGCGTCTTCTCGCCGTAGAGAACGGCGCCGTTCGGCAGGCCGCGCGTCTCGGGACGGTCGCTCATGCCGAGGTAGATGAAGACGGTGCCGACGAGCGAGATGAGGCCGGCCGCGATGAAGCCCATCGACCAGCTGTAAGCGCTGACGATGGCCGCGATCGCGAAGTAAGCGAACGACGAGCCGAGGTTGTGGCTCGTGAACCAGACGCCGTAAAGCGTGCCGCGCATACGGTTGCTGAACCATTGGTTGAGCGAGACGATCGACGGCCCTGCGCCGTAGGACTGGAACCAGCCATTGATGCCCCAGAGGACGGCGAGCGGCACGAACGAGTTCACAAGCCCCATCGCCGTCATCGTCACGGACGACATGAAGAGACCAAAGGCGAAGAACCGCTTGTTGTTCATGCGGTCGGCAAGGAAACTGTTCGTGAACTTGCCGAGACCGTACGTTACGAAGAAGATCGAACCGATGATGCCGACCTGCGTGGGATCGACCGCGCCCGACGCCAAGAGCGGCTTCTTGATGACGGAATAGCTCTGGCGGATGATGTAGTAAAAGGCGTAGCCGATCGTGATGGAGGCGAAGACGCGCCAGCGCAGGCTGTAGAAGATGCTCTTCGCCTTCTCCGCATCCTGCAGGGGCGGTGCATCCGGCGCCGTGAGGAAAAATTTGTTGAGGAAGCCAAGCATGGGATATTCTCCTTTCCTTGAATCGAAATACTATTGCTTCCTATTATTTCATATAGAGAAAAGGAAAAGTAGCGGAAAAAATCTGATTTTTTGTAGGAATTATGCCGACACGATGGTTTTTGCTTCTCTTTGCGGCTCTTCCTTTTCCCGTGCCAATCTGCTATACTTTGTTCGTTGCCTCACACCGGCGCCACGTACATAACAATAAGAAAATACAGGACTCCATCTCACGAATCATGAACGACATTACCGAGAAATACGGATGATAACGATAGGGAAGCAGACTCGAAAAGGAGGGATTCTCATGGCGATTGCAGGGCCTCAAGCGCCGCAGGCGCCGACGCCGCCCGCTGTGCC
>ERZ773005.390-NODE-390-length-35824-cov-5.784255_pt1 | contig 35824 bp, 33 predicted proteins | sample MGYA00580666_ERZ773005 | MGnify/ENA primary metagenome ERZ773005 (study PRJEB29015, sample SAMEA2737999) | human oral metagenome | biome: human oral; feature: human-associated habitat; material: dental | place: China | collected 2061 ...
ATAGAGATTTTTTACGGAAAGGGTACCCCTTTCCTATGCTTGCTATTCTTCTTATCCCTTAATCTCTACAACAACGGTAATTTGCCTTTTGCCAAAGCACAGAAAGAAAAAACGCTACAATTTTTTATAACTGCAACGTTTATTTCATATAACCTTTTCAAGTGGTTTTTGACACACTATGCGTTTGATTCTTCTGGTTTCTTTGCAATAAATAATATATATATTAGCAATAATATTTGTTAGTTGACTCTAACTGTACATGGTGTTATAATAAAAACCGACACGATGTCGGAATTGGTAGAAATGAAACGGGGTCTTTATTTTGAAAGAAGAGAAACAAAAAGTTGGACAAATCAGAAAGAAAGAAATTCGGGAAGTCGCAAAGAAAATTTTTTTAACGAAAGGCTTTCAAAGTACAACTATGGAAGATGTCATTACAGAGATAGGGATGAGTAGAGGAGGTGTATATTATCATTACAGAAGCAAGGTAGAGATATTACATGATTTAATGAGAGAAGGCATGGTTTATCGTATGGCTAAAATGAATAGTTTTATGGCGGATTATTCTAGTGAGCTTGGTAAAGAAGCTATCGCAGAAATGCTTGTCGACAGGATGCTTGATGAAAATGAGTTAATGAGTATATATGTAATGTATCTACAAGCTATAAAAGACAATGATGAATTAAAAGAATTGTATTCCATATTGAAAGAAGAAACACTCCATTCGGCTTATGGCGGAGATATAAATGGTGTAAAACTGGGTGATTTTAGATGGAATACTACAGATTTTATACTTTATTTTATGAATGCAATTATTTTAGGTTGCGAGATTCTTGAGGCAAGAAATAATTTCCGGAAAAATAGAGACTTTTTAATTAAAGTGATGATGCTTTATTTTGACTACTACGATGAAGGGAAAATAAAGTAAGAATCAGCACAGAGGCAATAATAAAGTAAAAGAATTAAATTAGGAGGGAAAAATGGATAAGAAAGAAAACAAATTACAGGTCAAGGATTTAATAATGATTGGTGTATTTTCTGCATTATATTTTGTGCTTAATATGGTTGGAGGAATGCCTTTTGCCATGAATCCTATATTAACATTCTATCAACCAATTGGAAGTGCATTTTTATCAGGAATTATATTTATGTTTTTAATTGCAAAGTCGCCTAAAAGAGGAACTATTACTATTTTGGCAGTTATCATGTGTATTTTAAGATTTGCTACTGGTATGCATTGGGCTATGGGAGTAGGAACTTTGATAGCCGGAATAATTGCTGAAATTATAGCAGGAAGCAAGAACTATAAAAACAAAACAATGAATATGCTATCTTTTGGAATATTTGCACTTGGTGACATTGGTACATTTTTAGTATACTTCATCAATCCAGAATCTTGGTCAAACGCAATGATTAAAAAAGGTACAGATATTTCATATATTGAATCCATGAATGCTGCAGCTGCTAATTGGATGATTTATGTAATCGTAATCGGGACTTTCTTGGTTGCTTTGCTTAGTGCTTGGATTGGCATGAAACTTTTGAAAAAGCAATTTGAGAAGGCCGGGATAGTGTAATGAAGAAAAAATCAAATTTATACTTTAACCCATGCACAAAAATAGTTTTACTATTTTTGTGCATAGTTATCTCTAGCCTATTGCCTTCGATAGAATATGAATTGATTTTTGTGTCTATAATTGCACTTTTTAGCGTTATTAACAAAAAAATCAAATTTGCTTGTGGAGGCATACTCATATATTTAGTAGTGTTTATTGTTAGCGTTTTAACTGTTAAGTATGGGAGTAACACTGTCAGGAGTTTGCTAATGCCATTTTTAGGTTTGGTTCACAAGGTTTATCCAGTGTGTATGCTTTCTACGCTTATACTAAGTACTACAAAAGTAGGAGAGTTTTTATCTGCCATGAGTTATGTGAGAATTTCTAAAAAAATAACTATCCCTCTGGCAGTAATGCTTCGATATATACCTACTGTACGAGAAGATTGGATGTATATAAAAGATTCAATGTGTTTAAGAGGCATTTCACCATCTTTTTTTGGATTTATAAAAAATCCGGCTTTGACGATAGAATGTATTTATTCACCCATGATAATCATGGCTTCAAAGGCAGCGGATGAATTAACTATTGCATCTATAACAAGAGGGATAGAATCTCCTAAAAAGAGAACATCCATTATTGAAATTCGTTTTGATATTCAGGATGTTATTGCTTTAATAATCGGTGTTGTAATTACTGCCTTTATAATTTATAGGAGTATTTTTTATGATTGAATTAACAGGAATTAGCTTTAACTATAAGAGTACCCCAAGCAACAGCTTGAGTAATATAGATTTAAAAATAAAAAAAGGAGAATTTATCCTCGTTTGTGGAGCTTCAGGTTCAGGGAAAACATCTATTACAAGAGTAATAAATAAGCTAATTCCAGACTATTATGAAGGGCAGATAGAAGGTAATGCAAAAATAAATAATGATTTATTATCGAACTATCAAATGTTTGAAATTTCAGAAATAGTTGGTAGTGTTTTTCAAAATCCAAGAACTCAGTTTTTTAATGTGGACACAAATAGCGAAATAGTGTTTGGTTTAGAAAATCAAGGTATAGAAAGAGATATTTTAGAAAAAAGATTAACTGAAACTTGCCAGACATTAGATATAAGAAAATTGCAGAATAGAAATATTTTTCATTTATCCGGAGGAGAAAAACAAAAAATTGCTTTTGCATCAGTTTATGCGATGAATCCGGACATTTATTTGTTGGATGAACCATCTTCCAATTTGGATATACCGACGATAGAGGTGTTAAAAAGGCACTTATCTGTTTTGAAAAATAGCGGTAAAACAGTTATTATTTCCGAACATCGAATTTACTATTTGATGGATTTGGTTGACAAAATCATATATATGGAAAATGGACAAATTCAAAAGAGTTATTCAAGAAAAGATTTTTTGAATTTACCCGAACAAGAAATTAAAGCGATGGGGTTAAGATCCAGAAGTGAAACAGGACTTGATATAAAAGAAGATATGGGTACTGCAGAACAAGCATATTTACAAGTTGAAAATCTTTCTATACATAGAAAAGATAAGTGTATTATAAGCAATCTTAACTTTTTTGCAAAAAAAGGAGATATTGTTGCGGTGTTAGGTTCTAATGGTATTGGCAAAACCACTTTTTTAAGAACTCTTTGTGGTTTGCATAACGATTACGAGGGAGACATTCTATTTGATTCTAAAAAGATAAATGTTAAAAAGAGAAAGCAAAAAACCTATATGGTTATGCAGGATGTGAATTATCAATTATTTGCTGAAAGTGTATTTTCTGAATGCAAATTAGGAATAAAAAATTCAAACGATGATCTTATTGATGAAATCCTAACTGATTTTGACTTATATAAATACAAGAGCAACCATCCGAATACCTTATCTGGAGGTCAAAAACAGAGATTGGCTATAGCTGTAGGGTTAATATGTAATAAAGAAATTTTAATTTTAGATGAACCGACAAGTGGACTTGATTATAGAAATATGCTTAAGACTGCAGAATTATTAAAGCGTTATTCCAAAGAAAAAGTTATTTTTATTGCTACGCATGATAATGAATTTGCTAATCTAATTTGCAATCGTGTATTGAATTTAGAGAAATAAATGGAGATGTATAAATTTGGGATATTTTAAGAAGGCTATATAAGTATGCACCTGAAAAAAGAGGGTATTCCTATGCTTCGATGATTTTATCGGCGATAACAACTATTCTTTCAGTGATTCCATATCTTTATTTATGGAAGTTTTTGAATGAGCTTTTAGTGGTTAAATCCATTGAAAATACAAATAAAATTGTGGTTGTTGAAAATGACAAAATAGAAAGTGCCGGAGAGCATAAGTATTTATTAAAAAATTCCACAAGATATAGAACTTTAGTACAGTATCCCCAATTAACAAGTGAGGATGAATACTAATGTGGTTCAAAAAACAAGATAAGGATAATAATTTATGGAACAGGATATAAAAACGCAATTACTAACAAAAAGACCAATAGATTTACTCTTTCAGTTATCTATTCCTGCGGTCATTGGAATGATAGTGATTGGTCTATATCCTTTAATGGATGGAATATTTGCAGGGAAAATTATAGGACAGACAGCAATGACTGCCTGTGGTGTTGCCATGACATTGACAATATTTAATAATGGTGTTGCTACTTTAGTAGGAATAGGATCGGCATCTGTTCTTTCTCGTGCTTTAGGGAAAGGCAATCTGAAAACCGTAGATAAAATCATGGGCAACCTGATATTTTGGGTGATCTTGTTTTCGGGAATAATAACGGTTGGAGGAATACTACTTGCACCGTATTTTTTAGATATGGTAGGTGCGACAGGCGAAATCAAAGCTTATGGCATCAGATACCTAAGAGTGATTTTTATCGGCTCTCTCTTTGTGAACTTTACACAGTCTGCAAACATGGTTATGCGTGGCGAAGGACTGATGAAAAAAGCCATGATGATTATGGGGCTTGGTGCATTACTCAATATTATTCTTGATCCTATTTTAATGATCGTTATGGGTGAATATGCTATTGAAGGGGCTGCACTTGCAACTATTACAGCGCAGTTTGTTCAAGCTGCTGTAACACTTAATTATTTCTTGAGAAAGAGCAAGGTTGTAAAAATTCATAAGATACAGTCTGATGCAGAAATTAAAAAGGAAATGTTCGGAATAGGTTCATCAGCTATGATGATGCAGCTTCTGTTTATGATTCAGCATACTATACTTTACAAAATGGCTTTCAAGTATGGTGGAGATCCGAACGGAATTTTAATGTCTGTTGCACTTCGTGTATATGCCTTTTCGTTCATTCCGCTTTGGGGAATGAGCCAAGGATTACAGCCTGTTGTAGGAACAAACTTCGGAGCAAGGCAATTTGACAGAGTAAGGCAAGCTATGAAAGTATTTTCTATCGGAGGAGTTTTGCTTGCAGCAGTTTTTTGGATTCCATCATTGCTATTCTCAAGTCAGATACTTTCCCTGTTTGGCATAGAAGCAAATATTATTGTAAAAGGAGTTGGAAATTTCAGACTGTTCTATTCTGTATTTATTTTGTACGGAGTAATGGTCATGAGCATTACCTTTTTTCAATCTATCGGAAACGGGAAGAAAGCGGGAGTTATTGTTATGTTCAGGCAGCTATTCCTGTTTGCTCCTACAATGATTTTATTACCAATGATATTTGGAATTAAAGCAGTTTGGTTTACGCAGCCCCTTGTAGATTTCATCATGATTGCAATAGGCGTTGTAATGACAATAACTGAACTAAAAAACATGGAAAAATCAGGTCCGACACAAAATAACAGGTAGTTTTATGAGATGAATTATATAAACAACGAACGACAATGGTTACTATGCCCCGTTTGCAAAAACAAAACACGAGTGAAAATCAGAAAAGATACGGAGCTAAAGAACTTCCCACTGTTCTGTCCGAAATGTAAACAGGAAACTTTAATCAACGTCAAACAATTTAATGTATCAGTCATCAAAGAGCCCTTTGATGTCAAGAGAATGATAAAAAAATTTTAAGATTTTTACAGTTACTTATATTGTACTTCAAATCCACCATTATGGTGTACAAGTATTTTTGAAATATATTTTTCTACCAACTCTTTTGTTAAGATAGAAATATCTTCATTATCTACATTCTCCAGCCCTGTATCATGAATATATTGATTTAATCTTAATATCTTATCATTTATCTTATTCTTCGCCTGGATAAAATCTTCCCTGCTGATTTTATTCTCCTTGTATTCTTCAAAGCTTTTCAGTTTTTTCTTCTCCAGTTTTTCAATTTCCAAACCGTAAGAATGTATTTCCTGAATATTTTCCTTTAGACATCTTTCTTTCACCTCCATCTTCTCCTGAAGAAGTTGTAAAACTTGTTCTTCAATGACCTGTATTTTTTCAAAATTAGTTTTTATCTCTTTCATCATACAGGTAGGACAAATCAGATTCCTAGCTTCTTTGTGTTGCATAATTGCAAGTGAATGCCCGCAATTTGTACAGTGTAGCACCTCTTGTAATGCTGATTTTTCCTTCTTCTTATTACTTGACATATGCTTAATTGCTCTTGAGGCTAAAATGCTTTGTACCTTGTTAAATTCCTCATAGCTGATTAATGGTGGATGGTGATTATAAATACGCCCCCATTCTTCACATGGGATCTTTGTCGTTAAACCGCCATGTAGCTTTGTTCTTCTCACAGTATTAAATATGAAGGTGCCTGTGTACATTTCATTTTTTAAAATCCTGTGGATACTTGAATTCATCCATATTGTTTTCGTATGATTTTTGGTATAAATACTACGTTCTTCATAGGTTTGACCTGTAATTTCTCTTTTCCTTGCACTTGGTGTAATAATGGACTCTTTATTAAATATCCTCGCTATTTGGACTGTGGAATACCCCTCAAGTATCATACTGAACATTCTTTTTACATGTTCTCCAGTTTTTTTATCAATTATGATTTTTGTTCTTTCATCAGGATCTCTGATATATCCATAGGGGGGATTTGCCTGCACACATTTACCTTGTTTTTTCAGAGCAAGAAGGCTATTTCTTACTTTTTCAGCAGTTTCTTTTGCATAAAAATCTGATAGAAGTCCCTTAAATTGAATTCCCATATCTATTCCGGTATCTGACTCTTTTTGGTTATCATAGCCATCATTTACTGAAATAAAGCGGATGCCAAGAAACGGAAAGATATTTTCAAGATAATCTCCAAGTGTAATATAGTCTCTCATAAACCTTGAAATATCTTTTACGATAATGCAGCTTACCTTCCCAATTTTTACATCTTCAAATAATTTTTGCAGTGCCGGTCTGTTTAATGAGGTTCCACTATAACCGTCATCTACATACTCTTTGGTATTATAGGCATTCAAATCCTTATCAAGAGAGATATAGTGTTTTAAAAGTAATCTTTGATTGGATATACTTTCACTTTCCAACTTTTCTTTTTCATCAACCGATAATCTCATGTAAAAAGCAATATTATTCTCCAAACAGCTCACCTCCAAATCTATCTAAGCCGGCAGAAGCAAATCTAAATTTAATATCCAAATGGTTGTTTTCTCCTACCTCTATTCTTTCTATCAGCCTTACCAACAGCTCTCTTGAAAGTTTCGCTTTCTCTGAAGCGGAATATAATAGTTCTATCCACTTTATAGCTTCTTTTTTCTTACATTCGAGAGCTTTTTCTTTCGTATCATTTTGAAAAATATCTTTCTTGATCGCCTTAATTTCAGAAATTAAATTGTCTTTATAAGAAAGATATTCTGATTTTCTTAGTTCTCCCTTTACATATTTTTCATACAGCTTTTGCATAAATAACTGTTTTTTATCCAATGAAGCATAGAACTTATCTTTTTCCTTTTGATACTTCTCAAGCTGTATTGTCCCTTGAAGCTCTATTTTTTGCTTAAATTCCTCTACTCCGGATATATTTTGCAACTGCTCCCTGATTAACTGTAAAATCAGCTGATCGAGTGTTTCTTCTTTTAAACGGATTTTAGGACAATCATATATCTGACCATTCGAGCGGTTGTTATCAAAAACATAGCTGATCCGTTTATGAATGACACCACTGCTCTCCGGATGTCTTGGAATCTGAAATCCTGTTGCTTTTTCAAATATAAGATTTTTATAGCGATTTTCCGGTGCCATACCTGTTATGGTTTTAAGCTTTGAATGAAGTCTTTTTTCTTTTTTCAGCTCCTCTCTTTTTTGCTTTCTGTTTAATCTTTCTTGCTGCACTTTTTCAAAATCTTCTTCAGGTATGATGGCTTCATGTGCATTTTCTATGATAATCCACTCATCCTTTGGCAATATCTCCTGCTTTTTGCCTTGAGATAAGTTTTGGCTTTTTACACCCTGAATCAAAGCCCCTGTATATACTCTTGCAACAAGAATATTATCTACAGTGCCTTTTCGCCACTGATAATCTCCTTTATGCTGATACATTCTTCCTGTCTTGTTGTATGTGGCAGCTGTTGTATAGCCAATTTCATTTAAACGTCTGGCAATTACTATTTGATTATCTCCCTCTAAGCTCCACTTGAAAATCTTTCTTACCACAGAAGCGGTATTTTCATCAATTTCTAATTTTCTGCCACCTGTAACCTTTTTTACTTTATAGCCATAGGCTGCATTTGTTCCAATAAAAAAACCGTTTTTTGCCAGAGTAATCTTTGTTGTTTTTACTTTCGTTGAAATATCCTTTGAGTACATATCATTAATCAGATTTTTTATGACAATCTCAAAGTTCTTTTTGTTATCACATCCGTCTATTGTATCAAAATGATCATTTACGGATATAAATCTTACTCCCAGAAACGGAAACACCTTTTCAATGTAATTTCCTATCTGTAAATATTCTCTGCCAAATCTGGACATATCTCTTACAATAATGCAGTTAATCTTTCTATTTTTAATATCCTGCATCATTTCCTTAAAAGCGGGTCGCTCAAAATTTGTACCTGTATACTCACAGTCGCAATATGTTTTTTCAACTGCAATTCCTTTTTCCTTTGCAAACTCTATACAAATTTCTTCTTGTATAGAAATTGAGCTGCTTTTGTTTCGGTAGGTTTCCGTTCTTTCATGAGATAGTCTTACGTAAATTCCGGCATGATAGATGATTGGACTATTTTTCTGTATTTCTTCTATTTGAGGTGTCTCCAAGTATCTTTTTTTAGTTCTTGCCATAGTACCACCTCGCATTTTTATTATTCTTCAGAAATATTGTATTTTTCTTCATCTGGCATACCTCACTTTCCTATTTACATTTCCCATTTCAGAAAGAGATACCCTATCCTTATTACTTTTTTCTTTTGTGATTTCTTCAATCATTTCTAATTTCTGAGCATGATTAAAAACAACTTCAATTTCTTTGTTCTCTCCAATCAGGATTCTATCGATCAGCATTACCACTGATAATCTGTCAAGCGTATTCAGCTCTTTATACTTTTTAATATCAATAATCCAATTCTTATTCTTTTGAATACTTTCTTGGATGTTTTTTTGCTTTTCTAACCTGTTCTTAATATTTTCTTCAAGTTTTGAAAGTTGCTCAAGGTAGTTTTTCCGAAAAAGTTGATATTCCTCTTTTGTAATAACATCCTCTTCCAAATCCGTATACAAAGATGAAATAAGATTTTCTGTCATTTCTTTTTCACGTTGTAAGATGGCAATTTGACTATCCTTAATATCCACATTAAAATCAATATTTTTTACAATACTGTAAAGCTTTTCGTTAAAGGAAATATATTGCTTTAACAGCTTAGTTATCGCTTCTTCTAAAGTTTTCAGCTTAATGCTATGTCTTGTGCAGGTCTTCTCTTTATTGTATTTGGAGCATATATAGAAAATATCGGTTTTTTTATTGGTTTTTACAGTCCTACGAACCATTGGGCTGTTGCAGTCTTTACAAAACAGCATACCTGCAAATAACTCCACTTGTGGCTTGACTTTGGTATTGAAATCTCTTTTTAAAAGTATATTTGCAATTTGAAACACTTCTTCACTAATGATAGGCTCATGAGTATCTTCTACACTTATCCAATCAGACGGGTGAATTTCTAATTGCTTTTTATTTTTGTAGCTGATGGTTGCACTTTTGCCTTGTTGCATCACGCCGATATAGACTTTATTTTCTATAATACGGTTAATAGCTTTTGCAGACCAGTTTCCGCCTTTTATTGCTTCAAAGCCGCCTTTATAGTTTAACCCCTGCTTCTCTTTATAGATTTTCGGAGAATCTATGCCTAAGCTGTTGAGTTCATCTCCGATTGCTTTTGAAGAATAGCCTTGTAATTTCATATCAAAAATAGCTTTAATGATATTCCTTACATTTTCATCAACCACAAGTTTATTCTTATTTTCTTCACTTTTCTTATAGCCGTAGGGTGCAAAGGCACCGATATATTCCCCATTCAGTCGCTTTACTCTTTGTGAGCTTTTCACTTTATTTGAGATATCTCTTGAGTAACTGTCATTAATAAAGTTCTTAATCGGAAGAATAAGGTGCGTGTCGCTCATATCTGCATATTTGCTGTCATAATTGTCATTAACAGATATAAATCTTATCCCTATCTCTGGAAAGATCCGCTGAATATATCTTCCTGCCCCGATATAATCCCGTCCAAACCTGGACAGGTCTTTTACAATAATGGTGTCAAATTTCTTCTCATAGGCATCATCTATCATCCGACTGAACTGAGGACGCTGAAAATTAGCTCCGGAGTAGCCGTCATCTACATATTCTCCTATAAGGTCAATATCCTCACCATTAATGTAAGACTTGATAAGTTCTCTTTGATTTGAAATGGAATTGCTTTCCACTACTTCCGCATCTTCTTTAGACAGTCTTAGATACATTACCGCTTTATTTTTAAACACAAAAAAGCCTCCTTTAATTTGATTTATACAATAAACCAAATAAAGTTAAGGCTTCCACGCATTTATTATAACGCTCCTTGTACTTTTATTGCAATACCCAATTTTTTATTTATACATTCGGATAGATTTGGTCGTTTTTTATCATACTCTAGGGCAGATTTATAAAAAGCTTTTCTTTTACATACTCAAAAACCAAGTTTTTCAGGCTAAGTCCTGTATCTAAGTAGCTTACTTTAACCGTAAATCCTTCTATTTGATTTATCTTTACTTTCTTTTTATCTTTTTCAATCATTATTCTGTGATTTTTTCTGTCCTTTAATGAATTTATTTTTTCTTCATTCATCTAAGAAATTTTCCTTTCATAATTTTAAGTTTTTTGACATTGACAGGTGTCTTGGCTGACAACATAGGAATTTCACCTCCGCCTCTTTTTTAGATGAGCCGGCATCAACTGTAGAAGTATCATTATCCCCGCCTACATCGTCGCAAATAGATTGCCACACCTATTTTTTACCATCAAATTTGTCGCTCCCTTTCTTCTATCCTTTGCCCTGCAAGTATTTATTTAAACCAAAAAACAAAAAGTTTTTCAGCAGAAATTTCTCGGCGTTTAACGGTATATGCTCAGTAAACGGTTAATGTCCTGTTTTGGTCTATTAAATTTTTATAAAGCATAAAGGTACTACCTAAAGTCAAACTTATAAACATGAAAAAAACTCTAAACTTATATTTATCTCTTTTTTACTTAGCTTGCCATATATCCTTATGTTTATAAAAATATTTATTGTCAATGTACGATTTTTGCCATAAACATTTCCATGGCAAATTTTTAAGTATCACAGGCAGGCAGAAAGGGAACACCTGCCATATCATTTTTATTTAAGTATCCTTGTTATAAGTTTTGTTCCCATTCTTTGACGCAATGTCTCATCTACAAAATAATGCAGTTTCCCGTTTTCATCATACATTCCTCTTGTGGATAACTCTTTTATGTACCCTTCATAATGTTTTAATACTTCATTAATTGCTAATATATCACCTGATGACGCTTTCACGATTGTATTATAAGGTATAAGGTTTGAATATCTTTTACTTTTTGCCATTTATTATCTCCTCAATAATCTCTTTTAGGAGTCTGATGGAACAGACTCTGTGATAATTAACGGTACTTCCGGCAAGTTTCATATATAGTGCTATTTCGGTATCTGACATATCCATAAAAAAGTACAACAGTATTATGTTTCTCTTTTTTCTTGGCAAAAATTTCAGTGCTTTGCCAAGTAGATCATCTTTTACCTCAATATCATAATCAAGAACATGAAATATCTCCGATTCTACTTTATATATGTCTATAATACTTAACTCGCTCAATTCTTTTTCTGTTAAATACGAAATAGAAATCTCCCTATGCTTTCTTTGGTTCATCTCCTTCTCATAACTTAGCTTCTCACCACGCAACACTAATTTGCAGTACCTGTCAAACTTATGCATGACGGTCTTTTCATTTACGGAAGACGATTGCCCCATTAGAGTTCACCTCCTTCCGTTCTTAGTTAAATATATTCCCTTTCGCCTATATACCCATTTAAGCACATAAAAAATCCGAATTTTCAATAAATCTTAAGAAATAAAAAAATACTTGAAAAGCATCTCTACTTTCCAAGTATTTTTATAAACTTTTTATATTCTATTTTTATAAATCATGATAATAACACAACAGCCAAACTACTTTTTCTTTTCTTCCAAATTTATTGTTTTTATCACCTCAAAAGCTGCCCTTTTCCATTCTTCCATATCATTATACCTACAATTAAATGCTCCCTGAATAATATATTTATCCATACTAAGCAAATATAATATGTTATAAGCGGCTTCATCAATTCCATAGCTTTTAAACTGTATTAAACTTATACTGTTCCCTGCAACACTTTCAATTGTTTTATCTTCAAAAAAAACATATGCCGGATTCATATTTTTTATCATTGTTTTTAACATATTTACGGCATAACTCATATCCCTTTCACCCGGTGAAGTTACTAATAAATTAAATGAAAAATTCACACTACCATCAAGACTTGTATATATAACATCCGGTTTTTTCTCAGATATATACTTAGTTCCTATAAGTTCAGGTAACATGATCACAAATTCATTTGGAAGCATCACGGACAATTTATCTTCAAACAACAGCACTTTGTGAAATAATGTAAGTGAATTTTGTATATATAACCCTTCTTCTATATTACCGTATTCTTCCCGTCTTTTTATATGCATTGCACTTATTACCTCTTCATCAAAGTATTCCACACTTATTTCCTCCTCTTATCTTTTTAATACTGTTATCTCATCATTTGATTCAAGAGAAATCATCTGTGCCTCTATCTTTATTTTCCCTTTTGCATTTATATGAAGTTTGTCGATACTTCCAAAGTTTGTTAATGTTGATGAAAGACTTAACATGCTTCCCCCACCGCATTTAACGGAGTTTTCATCCACTGACATTTCCTTTTTATCCTCTGTGATAAGCCCCCTATCGCTCTTTTTAATATAATCTATTATATCAGAGGCAAAGGCAATCTTACTTTCTTCACTGTCTCCAAAATATAGCTGTATCCTGCTATTTACTTCAGGCATACAATACATAACATTTCCTGTAATCGGCATCCATACAAATGGAAAAACACTGTCTGAACAGTCAACATCACTTTTGACATAGATATGCTCTTCTTTTACATCCACAACTTTTCCACTGAGTACAAGACCCGTAATATTCTTATTAAATTTTTGTGTTGATTTTATATATTGTTTATCACAAAGCTTATATGTGAAAACCAAGTACCCTTCTCTTGATTCTGCTTTTTTCTCTTTTATATAAAAGATTTTGCCCATAAATTCCGCCTTGCTTCCAAGTTCATAATCATTATAGTCCGATACTGTATAGTATATATCACCGGCGGGTATATTATGGTCTGATTCTGATAAATCATTTTTTTCAGAAATATCAATTTCAAAACCTGATTCATAATGATCCGGATGGAAATGTACCATATCTTCACTGTATGGCATACCATAATAAAAAGCTGTTAAACCTGATTTATAATCAACCACAAGCACTTCTCCAAAGTTACTTGCAATTCGCTTTATAAACTCCCAATCCGTTTCCCTATATTGTAAAAACAACTTTCCAAGCTTTTTAATTTCCGTATTATAAATCACTCTCATCTCAATTTTAGAAGACGTCTTTTCGATAACAGACTTTATATTATCTTCCTTATTTTGAAATAGTCTGTCATTTTTCTCTTTATCAAGCAACAAACTTTTGCTAAATGCTTCTATATGGCATACACAGACACTTAAAGCATTACTAAATCTAAAACTTTCTACTATTCCTTTAAACAAAACTTTTATTTTATTATTAGCTGTATCAGTATATTCTATGCTTATATCAGAGCCTTTTATCTTATCTATTATGTTTTTAATTTGATTGATAAAACTATGACTGATATTAACCTGTAGTTTTACACATGCATGACTACACGGCTTTACAGTAAAATATAAATCAGATACACTTTCTACTTCCAATAAACTATGTACTTTTACACTTCCTAAGGCAATCATTTTCAAATGCTCCTTTACAAGTATTTTATAAACTACTCAATCTCCAAAGTCTGTAGGTAAATCCCTTTCATACCTCGTTTTAATAAACTTTCTACAAAATCAAGCCTTGCCACGGTACACATACCGTCTACGCTTGGTATCTTAAATAAAGCTATATCCGGTATGTTTTTCCCTATAAGTATTCCCTTATCTATATACCGTCCTCGCCTGAATGTTGTTTTATTTGATAAACAATCTATTTTTTTAAGAATCGGAATAATATATTCATATGCTTCATTGCTGTTTTCTCCCATCAGAAGAACCCTTTTTATTATTGTTGCCAGTTCATAAAGCTTAAATATCTCATATGCTTCATCCGACAGCATAAATATTCCCCGATCCATTATATCCGGATATTTAGTATTCTCATCAAAAGAGCCCCTTATATTCACCAAAGATATCCCTGCTTGTTTATAACTTTCTCCTTCTTCAAGATATTCTTCCTTTATGCTTTTTCTCACATCAATCATTAAAGGTAACGGCTCATAACTTTCATCAGTACCTATAAGAAAATATCTTTCACTCATATAATATTTCCACTAAAAAAGTGTTCTCCCCTCTCCATATATAAGCCATATACTATGCTTAAATTATCTAAAGCAGACCTGTTTTTCTTATTAATGTGTTCAACAAAGTTGTCTATTAATTCCCTCCATATCTGTCTTCCGGTCATCAAATATCTAAGGCTATATTGATACTTCATATCCTTTTTTTGACAATCTGTAACTTCTTCAACCTGCATATGATTAAGTATATATTTATCTATCATGACAAAATCCTCAGTTATATATTTTTTCATTAAAGGAAGTTCCTTGTATATGCTTTTATTGAGATTACTCAAGTATAGCTCTTTCCCATATACTCCAAGCCTATATTCATATGACTGTGTCATAAAGCTGCTGTAGAGCGGCGAAACTACGATATATTCGGCACTTTTTTCTTCCAAAAACTCTTCCAAGTCCTTAAAAATCCATTGTTCATACTCATCTTTTTTCATATGAAATTCTTTCGAAAATTCTTCACTTCTTTCCAAAAACAATTGATTTTGCATACTTTCAATATCCATTATCACCTTACTCCTCTGAAAATATTATATTTTTACTCCAATTTCTCAAATAGATCAAACAAGCTAAGTCTTCCTGAATCTCTCAATATTTTCTCTTCTCCATTATCTGATACATATGTTATTTTACCATTAGATCCCGATCCATCTAAGCCAACCAAAGAAAGAGCATATAAATAATATTCACCGTTTTTCGTTACTTTATGCATATAAATTACCAACTCCTCCAAATTCTTTATCTCTTTAAACTCCTCCATTCCCTCTCCCTCAGATATAGTCTTTGGTGGGATAGGAATTCCTGCTCCGTTCTCTCCACTTATCCTTATATGTTTCATATTATTGTTGAAATTCTTAATATATTTAAGGGTATTTTCATTTTCTATGATTTTATAGCTGTAAAGGCTCTTTTTCTCTCCTGATATATAATCTGCAATATCTTGAGTAACTATATCAATCAAACTTGTATTATTTCCCTTTATAACCCAAGTATTTCCTTTATTGTTACTGCATTCCAAATCCATTCCCAGTGTATCTGCTAAAATTACTACAGTGGATATTTCATTATAATATTTAAGTGCCTTATCTCTTCTTTTTTCATTTAAATACACTTTACCCAATATTGCTATAAAAGCTAAAATTAATCCTGAAGCTAATATCACAATTACTTTAAATTTCTTTTTTTTTAATTTATCCATAAGCACCTGACTTTAATTCAACTTCTCAAATAAATCAAATAAGTTAAGCCTACCTGAATCCTTCAATATTTTCTCTTCTCCATTATCTGATACATATGTTATTCTACCATTAGAGCCTGAGCCATCCAATCCAATCAACGCAAGAGCATACAGATAATATTCTTTATTTTTATTTGTAGTTAATTTGTGCATATAGGCTATTAGCTCCTCTAAATTCTTTATTTCTTGAAACTTTTCCATTCCTTCTCCCTCAGATATAGTCTTTGGCGGTATAGGAATTCCAGCTCCGCTCTCTCCACTTATTCTTATATGCATCATATTGTCATTAAAATTTTTCAATCTCTGAATAGTATCTTTGGCATCAATAACACTTATACTGTAGCTGTAATTTTGACCCAATTTTTGTTTCTCCACATTTCCACCGTTCGATGTTGTATCCTGTGTTGCATATCCCTCTTTTCTTGCTTTTGCATCTGTTTTCCCCTTATAGTTATTTTTATAAGTATCCCATACATCCATTTTATCTTCTGGTTGATCAATTTCATGGCACGCATATGCCGTATATAATCCAAGGCATCCTCCCAAATAACTCATATTAATACATTTATTGATTTCTTTAGCTGCTAAAACCTTACTGTATTCAGTCTCAGCATCGGACCTCATCGTATCTGCAAATCCGACACTTGTTGACAACAGCGTACAAATTATTCCTACGGGAGCAGAAATTGGAGCAAAGATTGAGTTTGCCATGGCTACAGACACTGCCGCTGTCCCATAATTAATCACTGTAGCAACGCCTGAAATATTTGCACCTATGCTTTTTAATATCTCATTTATAAATGTATTCATTCCACTAACAAAAGCATTGTCAGAAAATGAAAATAAGTGTACTTTATGCAAATAGGTTGTAAAGCCTGGTAGCATACCTGTCGCATAGCCAAGCCCCTTATCCCTAGTTATTTTATTTTCCATTCTCCCATCAATATATTGTAGTGTATATGTTTTTATATTTTTTGATATTCCTTCTGATACTTCTTCCTTTTCTTCCTCAATGGTTGCTATTTTAGTGGTCAACTCCACTACAGCCTTCTCTCCTTGTTTCCCATAAAGATTGCCTGCTGTAACCATCGTTTCCAATAGCTTTACATTCAAAAGCATATTCCCTATACTTTCCAAAGCTTGAGCTTCACCTATAGTTAAACCAACAATATTTTTATTATTTTCTTTTAAATATTTACAGACTTCTCCATATCTAAACCAGTTAGAATTTTGCACTAAAAGAACTTTCCCGGCTGAAGCACAAAATCTACAATATGCTTCAGCACATGAAGCTACATATATAAAATTATCTAAAATAGTAAGCTGTATTCCACTTTCCGCTATACTTCTATTATAATGTGAAGCAATATATCCACAATTAATAACCATTTTTAAAATTTCAACATCCTCACACACACATAAATACATTCCAAGTTTTATCAATGCGTCTTTTTCATTCTCTTTCATATGTGATACATGCCTTAAAAATAGTTTTTTAACAATCAATTCATCCACTGTTCCGTCATTATTTAAGAACTTAGGATACTTATTATAAGAGGTACTTAGTGTATATTCCTGTCCTGATGTTACAGGTGATATTATTCCTCCATGCTTGCAAACCAAGTATGAGTTTGTATCTAAAGCATATTTCCCGTTTATAGAAACATTCTTTCTTACATTTCCCCATTCTCCAAGTTTAAAACGACAATTATGCCTAGCTATAAATGGTTCTTCATCCCATTTAGCACATGAGACAAATCCACCGAATTTTTTATCATCTGTATTTGCAAGTGCTTGCGTTTCACTACTGTCAGTATAAACACCATGATCAGCACTATCAAGGGTAGAATAATCGCTTCCACGACTGCAACACAGTACTGCCCCATTAACCAAGAATTCAGTACTTTCATCATTATGCTCTTTCCAGTATTGTAACATTTTTTCTCTTATATTTTTTTCGTCTGCATCTGTAAGATTCCTTATAGAAGTCCCAAAGATCCCTTTTTCCTTACCTAATACTTCATATATCCATTCCGCCTGATTTTTTTCTGCCATATGTAACTCCCGTACAATGTAGTTCTTGTTTAATATTTTATCCTAAGTACACTTTACTTCCCTGATTGGTTATTCCGTCGTTCATTTCTATCTGAGTTCCATTTTGTGTTATTTGTACTGATGTCGGAGATATTAAACTTATACCTGCATTGCTGCTTTCTATCAGTACTTCTGTTTTTGCAGCTATTGATATCATCCCGCTACTTTTTATACTTATTCCCTTATCATCTTTAAGTTCTATGCTTGAACCTTTATTATCTGTAATAAGCACACTTTCAGGGCTTAATCTGATTTCCTTTCCCTCTTTATTCTTAAAAAATTTAATTTCAGGATTATCACGACCACCCGCACTTCCTACATGAAAAGCATTTTGTACATATACATTTTGTTCATTTGCATCAGGAAATTTTACTATTACCCTGTCTCCAACTTCCGGCATACAATACCAACTTCCTCCTTCCAGTGAAGAATATACGGTGGCATAGTTTAGTAAAGCCTTATTATCAGATTTATTTTCATCTTCATCTATACTTACCATTACAAGTTCATTCTCTACCTGACTTACCTTTGCAAATAAAGCCGCACCTATAAGCTTTTCATTCTGATATGACTTAGTCTTTATATCACTTTCTTTCATCAATATATATTCATTAATTACTTCTCTATGTTCTAACCTGCTGACCCTTGCCACAACGACTTGTGTTTCATCAAGAAAAGTTACTCTTTCCCCTATCTCATAATGTTCCCTTACAGACACCTTATAATATGTTTTACCAGAATTAAGTAAAGACTCCTCTCCATTGTCAACTCCAAGTTCATAATATTCCGATCTAAGCAGATTTTCCTGTCTATTAGGTAATCCTATAAAAAACTTAACTCCCTCTACACTATAATCAGGATATATCACTGTATTTATTGAAAATGCCAATCTTTTTAGATACTCCCAATCAGTTTCCTTATACTGACACATAAAGCCCAGAGTTTTCCTATCATCACCTGAAGTCATTATAAATGCACTATTATTATAATCTTTTATAATGACTTCAATAATATTTCTGTAACTAACTCCTTCATTTTGAAAGGTTCTTATATGCTCTTTTCCATCCATAAGTATACTTTGTGTCATCAAGCCTAGAGTCATATAGTGAACATCTCCATTGCTTTTTATATTACAGGAAGTAACAATACCGCAAAACAACACTATACTCTTACCTTCATAGGTTTTAGCAATTATTTGTGTCAACTTTCCACCGGATGCCAAATATTCTTCTTTTTTAGCTCCACTTATAGTGCCTCCAATAATTGCTTTACCATGTTTATTGGGCAGAATTTCCGAATAAAATTCTTGTATATCAATAAACTCAGCATTGCTTGTTTCTAAAAGATCCACTCTCACCATACACCTCCATGTATTTATCTTCTTTTTCTGAATATCTGCTAAAAGCTTTCAATGTATTCAGAAATTATCTTAATATTTTTTTTTCAATATCTCTTGAATTTTCATTCTCTTCATAATATATTTTTCTTATGAAATAATTATATTCCAAAATTAACTTAGTATGTATCTTTTCAAAAAACTTGCATATACTATTTTTACATTCAAGTACACTTTTTTACTATTCATTTATCAAATTGCTTAATTCTTCTTCTGTTCTATACAATAACCCCAAATCTTCCAGCTCGCTTTCAATAGCCTCTCCTTTTTCAAATTTATAAAGCAGGTTTCCATAAATTACTCCTTCTTTTAATGTTCTGTACAAAGTATATGTTGTTTTCTCATACACAGGACACATATATTTTTCATCTAATACATTTACATAAATATACTCTTTTATAAAATAATAATCATATATTGCCTTCCCAGTCTCACCATAAAGCAAAAGTGTATATCTAAGAATATTACCATTTTTATCTACATATCTAGTTATTTCGCCATCTCTTCCAGTAAGTTCTTTATTAGTGACTATTATTTCACCTCGCAAGTACCCATCTGTAAGCTCATCATAATACTCACCTATACTACTCCGTATATCAGTTATATTTATCTCTTTATTATTTACAAATGTGTTCTTTCCAGAACCTATCATTAATATACAGCTTAATAACAATATATATATTATCTTTTTCACATTGACTCCTTACTGATACCATGTTTTTTCAAATTCATCTGGTGTTCCATATTGTTGTTTCAGCCCTTTGGTAGTACTTCCCCAATCAGGTAGTTGAAAATGAGGTTTATCTACTGGTGATTTCCAATCTCCACCCCATTCAAGACCTATAGATTTCCCTATTGCACCAACTTTACTAAAGAATCCATCTTTATCATAATATGGATCATTCCCATCATTTCTACAAAAATCAAACGCTGTTCCCCATTGGTGATGTGAAGAATAGTCTGACCCCCTTGCATTAGTAACAATATTTCCTGAAGTTGTCCGCCCTTGTGCATACAGTCCATCTTGTTCTTCAACTGTTCTTATTTCTTGTGTTATTTTAATTGGTAATCCTTGACTTTTACATTCTTCAATTAGTTTTTTCTGTAATATTTTTAGCTTTGGATGAATATCACTAACATTATGACCTGTATTATTTCTTTTTTTACTACATACTCCATTTCCATCCACATGATATGTAGTACCTTCCCATGTAATGTCTTTATTGACCACCATTGCCCCATCTTCTCCAAGATAGTAGCTCTTTCCGTCAGCCCCCTTTGCCATTTGTGATGCTACCATCCCTCCATTGCTTCCAAGGTAATACCATTTCCCTGCACTATCCTGTCTCCATTCGGATTTTACCATCTGACCATTGCTTCTTACATAGTACCACTTTCCGACACTATCCTGTCTCCACTCGGATTTTGCTATCTCACCGTTACTTTTTATGTAGTACCAGTTCTTACTTGTTTTATCCTGTATCCATTCAGACTCTGCCATATCACCTTTGCTATGAAGATAATAGATTTTTCCATTTATAGTACGCCAGCCTGTCTGCATCACTCCATTAGTTTCGAAATAATACCATTTACCATTTATTTGCTTCCAACCTGTTATCGGTTTTCCGTTTTCATTATACATCCATCCAATCTCAGTTTGGGCCCAACCGTTACTTTCAGCCTTTTTTATATCACTTGATACATTATTTCCACTCTTAGAGGATGCTTTAGCTTCTGTACGAACTCCTGTTGTATTATGATATACCACATAATTTAAATCTTTTGTACCCATGGTCTTTTCACCTGACTCATTTAATTCTGTTTTAGTCAGGCTTTCCGTCACTGTAGGAATAGAACCTTCCGCCATTTTCAAAAGTTCCGTTTCTGCTCCTTGCTCTAGGCTTCCATCTACTGAAACACGAGAAGGAATCGAACCTAAACCATTTCTTGACATTTTATCCATATTAAGTTTTCTGTCTTTATCCCTTTCAATCGGTGCTTTATTTGCTGTCTCTCCGGTGTTGAATGACACTTCCTTTCCACTCATATCCACACGATTATTATTGATTTTCACAGATGATCTCATACGCTGCCTCCTAATACATCAAATATAAATGACAGTACAAAGAATACATTACCTATACTGTTCTCATACTATATCTTCAGTTTCTTACTTCACTTCATCATAATCAGATACTTTAACTTCTTCCTTTTTTTGTTCCCATCCATAATGATTTCCGGCATAATCAATATACATAAATTTACCGAATCCAATTTCTAAAATATCTCCATCTTTTAGCTCCATAGAAGTATATATAGCCTTCCCGTTTAACCTGACAAAGCCCATGCACTCTTCTCCAAGTAATGTTCCTTTAAGCCCTCTCATGTCAAAAGCTATTACGGCATGTCTTTTATCCCTCATTTCTTCATCACCAAGGATTTGTATAGTCATTGTATCATCTCTGCCTATATAATTTTTCTCTTCTATTATGTTATATGAACATCCTTGTCTGGCTCCCTCTATACAAATAAGCCATGCACATACCGGAAATTCTTCTTCAAGTGAAAGATTTTTTAAAAGTCTTTTATCTTTATACTTCTCTTCTAAAGTCGGTTTTTCCTTTTTTAAAGTTCTATACTTCCTATTCTTTGATAACAAATCTTCTTTGGTGCCGGTCTCTTCATATATCCACTTATCCCACAGTTCTTCATGTTTTGATAAAAATTCTTTGTATAGAAACTTACTGTTTCCAATCTCTAAAATAGTCTTATCTTCCAGTATATATTTATCATATTGAGGTTTATCTTTAATGTACACAATACCGTCCGCTCTTGCAGGTAGCAACATCCCTTTATTTTCTTCCTCATCAAAGTATATAAGGGTATGTTTTTCCTTCATTTTCTCAATCCCTAAAACCTGTATCTCGTTATCCCTGTCCGTCCCTACAAAGTTTTCACCATAACTTATGACATAGCTTTTTCCCTTTCTTGCTCCCTCTATGCATACAAGCCATGCACATACCGGTCTTTCTTCCTTTATGGAAAGTCCGCACTCTTTCCGTAAGTTCACATATACCTTTTCAGGGGTATCCAGATCAAAGCCACACGTCGGGCATATAGTACCGTTCCTTGTTTTTGAAAATACATGTCCATAAGGGCAATACATAATATTTGACATCTTTTTCTCCTTGTTATTTACAACTTTACCTGCTCCTAATTATCACTAATCTACTAAAATCTTTCTCGGACTAAATCCAAGGCTTCTATGTCCTTCCGGATCCTTTGCACTGCTTAATATATCCAAAAGTCCGGTATAAATCTCTTTATTACTTAGATTTGTCCCCTTAGTTTTTCCTTCTTTAACTGCTATATAGTTTTCTATAATGCTTCTTTCTATTCCTTCCATGCTGTTTAATACCATATAGCACAAGGTTCTGTCCGTTTCTTCACACTTTTTTGTATTAAGGTACTCCTTTGCATACACTTTTAAGACCTCTATATTAAAGGAGCTTTCTTTATACCCTGCATAGTCTGCATTCATCAAATGTATGGTATCATACTCCGATCTCATATCCGCAAAGTCAAGGTGGGTATCCCTTAATACAAAACCGGATTTTAATAAAAAATCACAAAGCAGGATTTCTCCGTCTTCCCTTTCTTCCTCATCGGAAAGAAAAGCCTCTATTTCACTTACTATAAAGTCCTTTTCTCTTTTTTCATTACACCTTAGCTTAAGATACTTCCTTTGTTCGGTATGGGTGTAGGCTACCTTTATCTCTTTATTTATCAGGTATACCTCGCCTTTTAGTTTTACAAGTCCCCTTCCTATGATAAGGTTCCTGTTTTCATGGTCTGAACTTAATCTTAATCCTCTTATGACTCCGTTTGTATATCCCTCATAAAGGATAGAAAGTAGATCTTTTGGATAGTCTCTTATTACCTCAAGTGCTTCCTTTTTTAAGATTCTTCCAGTTTCAAACAAAGGGTATCTGTTTTCCATTAGCTTCTCCTTTACGTCTTTAGTGTTCTCCATCAAAGAAATCACAAATCCACTCATCCGTTTCAAACTTGTATTCCTGTCCTTCTCCTGCGTATAGTGTGTCTTCAAGTCTGTATACCGGTACGATTTGAAATCCCCATTTCTTATAGTCTACAAAAGCAAATATCTTAAGTTCCCCGTTTTGTATATCATCCGTATCTTCCTGCTTTATATATCCGCTGTACCTTCCTGCCAGCTCCATCCTGTCAGTTTCTCTTGCCTCATCTTTTTTAAAGTGAAACAGGTACTCAAATCGTACACTTTCCGAAGCATCATACAGATACATTCTAAGCAGGATATCTTCAAGGCTTCTAAGCAGGCTTCCCGTCATCTTGTTACTTTCAAATCCGTCTATAAGAACCTCTTGTCTGCCTGAGTATGACAGTGCTTTTATTTTATAGGGAATTAGGGCTTCTTCTTCTCTTATGTCAAATCCCGCATATCCCGTTCTTTTATCGTAAAGATATCTCATAAGTCCGTCCACACAGGCAAGTTTTAACTCTTCTTTTTTAACACTTCCTCCGCTTTGCATCATGTTGCCTGGTACGAATTCTTTTAGGGCATCTCTAAATAACCCGATCTTGCAAGACTGTCCTGTAAGTCTTATCATATCAAAGTTATAAAGTTCTCCGTTTTTATAAAGTCTTTCCATGAAAACCTTCATGACGGCATATATTTCTCCTGCAATCAGCCTTTCCGCCTCATAACGGTTAAAGCTTAGCTTCGGCATCCCCTCTAAAATCTCAAGCCTTTCTCCCCTAAAGACCGAAAGCTTATACCTGTCCGCCTCCAGTCTTAAAAGCCCCATTTTTCCGTTTTTTTCTTCAGGCACTTCTATAAGGATATCATTTCCTGAAAACAGTTCCTGCTTAATCTCATCCGCCAAGGTAAACAGAAAAAAGTAATTATTCCTTACCCTGTAATACCCTTCTTTTCCATAGGTTTCAAAACGCTTAAAAGCTGTCGGTAAAATCTCTTCCGCCTGTTCATAAGCCTCCTGTAATCCCTTATAAAAGCTTTCAACACCTTCTTCATCTATATACCTGTACGGATCTGTAGGCAGTTCGTTAATTACTTCAAGGCTTAAGTCTTTATCCGTGTCAAGTAGTTTTGAAACTATTCTAAGCTTCAAAAGCTGCATGATTCTGTAGGTGATATTGTTTCCTCCAAAGTCCGTATTACCGTTTTTATAACTGTTTTCCATTGTATAGGTCTGTATATCACCCTTTGCACGTACCTTAAACTTACAGGCACTTAAATCCGTTGTCCCTCCTCCACAGTCCATTATCAGTGCCTTATAACTTTCTCCGTCTTTCAGGCTGTTTTTCTCCCTCATCTTGCTGATAAAGCTGTAAAGTACGGCAGTACTTTCATCCAAGGTAACCTTTAGGCTTATGGAAAGCATCTCCGACAAAAGCCCTAACATCTGCTCATACACATGCTTTTGCTTAACCGGTACGGTGATATACACTTCTTTTATAAGACACTTGAAGTTATCCCTTGTGATATTTAGTACATGTCTTAGATACTCGGCTATAATCTCTATCCTTTGTACATACCTGTATCTTCCCTTGGCATCCGTAAGTTCTTCTTTTCTTTTAAAATCCCCTGCCCATCTTTTAATGTCATAAAATACGGAAAATCCTTTATCCGTATAGCTTAAGTTTGCAAACCATAAGGCTCTTCTTCCAAAAACATAATCTATACAGTCTTCATTTACATCCGTTACGGCTACAACTGTCGGTATCATCTTTTCAATAAAGGTTTCTCCTCCCACCGACTCTAAAAACAGGGTATGACATATAGTGTTTTCCTTGATTCCTCTTTGCTTTGCGTAATGTATCTGTCTGTAGTAGCTGCTGTCCGCATACATGGCTACCGTGGTATTGGTAGAGCCAAGATCAAGTGCTATGGGCATGTGCAATTCAATCAGGGGAAGAATTTCAAAGTCCATTAAAGGAATCTTATATACCCTGTACTTTGTAAGGTCTTTTTCCTCTTCTCCCATATATATACGGTATATAAACTTTGATGCATCTCTTTCCATAAGGTATAGGTTGTAATCTTTTATATCTGTAACCATACCTGAAAGAGCTGCCTCTTTTACAAGATATAAAGAGTCTTTTTTATCTCCCATGGCAACCACATTGAATACGGCACATACCTTTTTATCCCCGCTTACAATTAAGGCATTGGTATTTAGAAACTTTTCTTTGTATTCTATTTTGTAATCATCCAGGAAATTAAGTGCCGCTCCTTCATAAATACTGATTTTGCCGGATATTCTAAGTTTATCCTTTTCGGGTTCTTTTATGCTTAGTTTATCAAAGCACCCTTCAATCCTCTCTCTTCCGCCTTCCTTTTCTTCCTTGATAAGTTCATCTTCAAAGGTTTGACAGTAGGAAAGTATAACCTCTATAAGCTCTTTGCTTGTCATATCCTTATCAAGTCCCCTTACGATATGTTCTCTCAGGCAAACCTCTCTAAGTCGATATTCACTCATCAGTTCAAGCTCTTTTCTTGTATATGCCGCAGCCTGCTCTTCTTTAGTTATGTTCCTGTTAAGCTTATAGCCCATCTTTCTTTCCTTCCGTCTTCGTTTTTTATGTATGTACTAAAATTATATAAAAAACATCTGTTATCTACAATTTCAGCCCGGGAAACACTTATTAAGTGTTTCCTTAAAATATTTTAGTACATCGCCATTTTTCCGATTTTCATACTTTCATCAACTCCTATAATACCGAAGTGGTATTTCCAAAAAATATCCATTTCATAGGAAATAGGCAAAAAAAGCTTCTTTAGCATTTCAATTCTTTCCATATCTTCTTTGGTCTTATCCACCCCCGTAAAAACTGTAAGTTTCCTTAAATTCTCAGAGTGGATGTAAAGGTTTGTTTTAGGGTAGAGTTCTCTCAGTGCTTTTCTAAAAATCGTGATGTAATCTTTACACCTGCATAAATCAAGCAGACAAAAAATAATTCTTTTAGACTTTTCAAAGTCAAGGGAAAACAAAGTTTTTCTTATACTTTTTAGAAACTCTCCCTCTTCTATCTCTTTTAAGATATACATTGCCCTTAACTCTTTTTTATCTCCTCCGCTTCTAAGATCCCATACCGCTATATAGTGAAGCATTACATCCAAAAACATTTCCCTTGCCTTCTCATATCCCTTTACATCAGGTAAAAATACTTCACCCAGTTCATTGGCAAAACGATATAGCGGATTTACCTCTATTTCACTTTCTTCAATACTGTCTGAATTTAGAAAGTCAAAGGAGCTTTCCGTATAAGGGCTTGGACTATCACTGTTTATAAACCTAAGCTCTTCTAAGTTATATCCGCTTTTTTGTGCTTTTAATACAATCTCCCATACACAGTTCATTATACGCTCCTTTTCTATACAATCCCCTTTGTGGAATAAGTATTTTCCAAAATCCCTATACAGATATATTCATCAAAACTTATCTGTAGTTGAGAAACGGCATATCTTACCATTGCTTCACAAAGGTTACTGTCGCTGTTTCTTAAAAACCTTAAAACAAGCTTGGGACTTTCATCTGTTAGAGGAAAATCACCACTTGAAAAGTTATTCATATCAGGAAGTATTCTACTTTTCTCTGAAGCTTCTTTCCTTACCGGTACTCTTTTACAGGATTTAAGTGATACATACTCTTCAATATCAAGCTCTTCAATAATCCTTTCTATTTCCGCTTCAGTACGGATTTTTTCTTTTGTTTTATTTAGAAGTCGTCCAATCATTCCTTCTTTTCTTTTGTTGCTTATTAAGCCGATTGGTAATTCTTCTTTCGTATATCGTATATCAAAGATATGATATCCTTCCAAATCGGAATAACTTTCTTCATAGGTCTTTACTATAATCTTTTCTTCCTCCTGTCTTACTCCTACCATGCCATCAATCTTTTGCACCAGTCTTAAGATAATCTCCTTATCCCTTTGCTTAACCATTTCCCGTTCATAGTATAATCCGTCTTTACTCGGGCTTAAAAATGTGCTATTCTTAAACACTGTTTTTTCCACATTCCATACCGGATAAAGTTCTTCTTTTATCATATCGGCATATTTCCCGTAGTCCACTTCCACATTTCTCGCATTTTGAGGAAGTTTGGACAGGTCAATATCAAAAAAGCGGTCAAGGTAGGCGGTATTTACCGTATTCCATCTAAGTCCGTTATGAGAAAAAGTTTCATAAAGTCTACCGACTTCTTTTCTGTAGCGAAGGGCTTTTTTAGGTTGTACCATGAGAGTATGTTTTTCTCCATTGTTTGTAAAACTTACTCTTATTTTTTCTTGTAAAAATTCCTTACATCCAGTATCGGTTGCATTAAGATAAACGGTTTTTATAAGGTCTTTACTTTCGCTATAATCTTTTTTAATATCATTTTTTTTATCTTCCAAAACATCCGAATCCGATATCGGAAAAAACATCCTTAAAAATACGTTTTCATTTTTTGAAAGTAAAAGTATTGCTATCTCATAGTTTTCTTCTTTGCTTTCAAGTTCATCATATGCCCTTTTATATAGTGATTTGTACCTTTCTTCAAAAACCTCACTCATCCTGTAAAGACCGTCATATAGAACACTTTTTGCCAAGGCATACTCATCCTCTTCTTTTATCTCTGAAAGCCTGTCCTTTACATACTTTTTTATGTCAAACTCATCCAAGTACGCTGCATCCATATAAAAACACCTCTTTTACCTTTAATTAGGAAAATACTAATTAACATCTATACCCATATACAAGTTTTTAATAAATACCCGATGATTACTCGGCATTTACGCTTGAAGAAGACTCCGCCTCACTTGTTTGTTGCTGTGTGGTTTGTGCTGCTGTTTGTGCCGCCTTCAGTTCTTCTTTTTCTTTTTCATCAATTCTTTTTTGTACATCACTAAGCTTTTTATTCATTTCTATGGTATTTATCTCATCATTCAGCTTTACATAAAGTCTTCTGGCATACTCATAATTATCTCTGGCTGTTTCAAAGTCTCCCATTAAAAAGGCTTCATCCGCTGTTACGGCGTAACTTGCGGCAGAAGTTTTTTCCTCTTCACTTAAGCCTATTTTTTCATCCGCTGTGGATATCTTTTTTTCAAGTTCCTCAAGTCCGGCACTTTCACCTGATTTTTCCAAAATATCTTTTGCCGTATTATAATTAGCCCTTGCCGTTAAAAAATCTCCTTTACTCAGTGCCTCATCTCCGGCACTTAGCATATCATTTGCGGATTGAAGATTTTTAGACTGCTTATCAGCTTCCGCCTGCTTTCCCTCATCTTCCTTTGCAATGGCTTGATCCACCGCCAGAAGCTTTGCTTCCGCTTTTAACTTTCCCTCTTCATATCCTATGTTCCTTGCCTCGATTTTTGCTTCTTCATATCTTTCCCTCGCTTTATCATATATTTCTGAATCAAAAAGGATATCTCCGTTATCAAGGATTAAGTTTACACTTTCATACCCTGCAATAAAATCAAGTCTTTTTCTTACATAGGAAAGTCCTGCATTATCAGCATAGGGGATTTCACTAAGTATAAATTCATATAAAGGTTTTGCTTCCTTGTAGCTTTTTGCATCATACTTTTCATCCGCTTCAAGTATTCCTTCTATAACCTGTTCATAGTGGTACAAAAGGTCTTTCATTTCCTTATCCCTAAGACTTTCCGCCTTCTTTATGGATTCTTCACACTCAGTATCCGCCTTTGTATAGTTTTCCATTTCTATAAATTTAAGCATCTTTTCATAGTGTGTATTCATATCCTCCCTAAGTTCTTTTCTGTATCGGTTATAAAAGTAAAGGGCAATGACGGCTGTAAGTATCACAACTACAGATACAATTGATACTATCAAAATCAGTTTCCTTCTTTTTTTCTTTTTGGTATCCGACTCAACAAATACCTTATCAATATAAATACCAGCAATTGTATAGTTATCAATGTACTCGGGCTCTTTATCAAGAAGTACTTCTTCAATCTTTAAAAGGGCATCTTTCGGGTCTTTTCCACTGTCGGCAAAGATGTTATCAATCTCTCCTTCCGATACATTTTCCCAAACTCCTTTTGTATAAAGAATTAAAATATCGGTATCAACAAGTTTTATCTTTCCAGATATCACCGGTGAAAATCCTTTTTGCCCTAAAAAGGCATACAGATTACTTCTTTGTTCATGTCTTGACAGGGCATCTTCGCTAATCATTTCTTTTGATACCATTTCACTGCTTAATGATGTGTCCGTAGTCTTATAAAATGACTTGTTATTCCTGTAAAGCTTTGCCCTTGCATTTCCTGCATAGGCAAAGCGTACATTCTCATAATCAGTTATGGCAACTACAATTGATGCTTTAAGCTTCATGTATTTTTCGGCTTTTAAAAGCACTTCATTGGCATGGTTTAAGTATCCGTGTATTTTACCCTTGGATATGGAAGGCTTTTCCTGAAACTTTGCAATGATACTTTCCACCGCTTCCTTTGCCGATTCGGTATCCGCCACATCTTCAATACCGTTAGCAAGCACATAGCAGGCAAAGTTATCAAGCTCAGCATAAGCAAAAAAATCACTGTTTTTTAATGAACTGCCTTCTTCCGAAATAAAGTTTGTATTAAATTTACTGTTTTGCTTACGCATCTTCTCCCAGCCTCCTAAATCCCTATAATTATTAGTCCAAGATTATCCAAGTCTTCGTTATTTTTCTTTTTTATCGTTTCAATAATCTCTTTTGCCGTTCCCTTACAGCTATGTTTCCTTGAAAGGATTATTTCAAATTCCCTGACAGAGATGTTTTTTTCTACTCCGGCGGTCGTTATAACCACCATATCCTTTTTCTTCAGCCTTATTTCTTCTTTAGTCATAAGCGGTTTCATATAGTCATCTCTTCCCACATGATTGTATGCCTTATTCATATCGGAAATCCTAAGAGCCGCTTCCTTACTTAAAAGTCCCTTGTTTACCTTTTCTTTTATAAGTTCTTCCATTATCTGACCCTTGCTAAGAAGTATAAGCTCTTTTCTGCGAAAAATATAAATATTCATATGTCCCATAATTGCATAACTTAAAAGATTTCCTCTAAGCATTAGACCTGCCGCATACGCCCTGCCGTTTTCTCCTCTAAGTGCATTTAAGACATTCATATTAGCTGTCTCAAATGCTCTGTCAAAGAAGTAGCGGCTGCTTTGGTTATTATCATATCGGTTATAAAGTTTAGTAAAAGTTCTTACCGTAGTCAGTGCTGCAACCTTCCCTGCATATTCTTTTCCTTCCCCTGCACTAAGTGCCGCCATAAGCCTGTCTTTTTCCTGTTTGAATCCATACGCATTTGACTGAACCTGTCTTCTTCCGATATCAAGCAAAGCTCCTATATCGTATATCCTGATTTTTTCTTCTTTAATCCATGTATACACTCTCCATAAAAGAATAAAAAAAGCGATTAGAATAAGAATTAAAGCTATCCAAAAAGCAGTTCCCATATCTGTTTTCCCCTTAATATTTTTTAGAAATACCCATTATGTTTTCCATAAAAATGTTTATTACACTTTTCCTACCCTTATGGGATTTCTCCAATTGCTTATTAAAAGCATTTACCATGAAAACTGCTTTCCACATAAAGCAATGTATAAAAACTCACTTTCCCCCATGGTGATGACATCATAAGTTTCAAGAATCTGTGGAGTGTAGACGGCTTTTCCATTTAAATAGGTAATTCCCCCACTCTCCGTGCAGATAAGGGTAGCTTCAAGGTCTTTTTCATCAAAGGATAAAATAGCATGATTTTCCTGCTTTATGGCATTATCTCCAATGATTTGGATATCCATGGCATCCATTCTTCCAATATAGTTTTTCCCGAATACCACACGATAATCTTTTCCGTATCTTGGTCCCTTGATGCACACAAGCCATGCACACACCGGTTTTGTTTTTATTCTTACCAAGCTTTCTTCAAGCTCCTTATCATCAAATGATTCTTCAAGTTCTTTTCTTTCCGTCATGTCCATGTTGCAATAGGGACAGATATTTCCGTATCTCCTTTTTGAAAACATATGTCCGTTTTTGCATCTTATTAAATTTCCCATGATAACTTCCTTACCTTATCTGTAGTTTATTAAGCCCTATAAAAATATAGTTTTTTTTTGCCAGCTTACTTTGCCCGTCTTTAATGTTATAAAGCTTATCTTCTAAAAATCCTTTAAGCTGTGTCCCGTTCTTGCTTTGCATATCTTCTATATACCACGAACCGTCCACATAGTTAAGCACTGCATGAACATTACTTACAGTACCCGAAAAGTAAGTATCGGATAAATCTATGTCTATATCCTCTTCACTGTTTTTCTTTCCGATTACCAATGAATTTTTTCCTAAAATATTCCATGTCTTTACTACGGTATCTTCTTCACTTAAAAGCACAAGCTCGGACAAGAATGTATCTTGTATCTTTTCTTTTTTTAAAGAAAAGTCCTTTATCGCAAAATAAATCAAAGAACCTGAAATTAAAAAAGAAAACATATAAAATATATATCCGCCCTTCCAAGCTTTTCCAAAAAATATAGTAATTATAATGCATAAAAAAGCTGCAAATATTCCCGAAACATCAAGTACAAATCTTTTATTCATATATTTCTATTCCCACTATCTTTTATCAAGTAAGGGAGATTTACCCTTTCACTCACTCACAATATGATGCTTTTCTTATACACCCTGCGATTATAAAAATAGGCTGCATGACAATAAATGTCTTGCAGCCCAAACTTTTAACGACTGATTTTTTGTTACTCGGCTGCGTATCCGCCTTCAACTATCAGACCTGCCATCTTATCTTTTTTCTGTTTTATTACAAGAGTAAAGTTTCCTACTCCCTCTTCATCTCCGTGTCTTTCTTTGTAATTAACTACAAAAGCATTTGGAAATACATATTTTCTTTTGGTAATTCCAGCTACTATCTGTTCTACGGTAACCTTTCTGTAGCAGTCTTTATTTTGTGCCGGAACCATAGACCAAAGTGCCATATTTCTTGTTGAGTCGAAAGGATCTCCGTCTACTGCCGTTAAAATCTTGCCGGTAATCTCCATTGTTGCACCGGCATCATTGGTACGGGCATTTGAATCAATAGGAATGTCTGTAGATAAAAATACGCTGTTTACACATTCCTTTGCAAGTTCAAAACTTTCATTACCTTCTATTTTTACTTTGTATGCCATGCTCTAATCCCTCCTATTCCTTATTCTCCGGCATATCCGCCTTCTACCGCTACCTTTGCATTATTATCCTTCTTTTGACGGATATGGATATAAAACTCTCCGGTACCGTTTACATCATCCGCCTTTTCAGAATACTCAACCACGAATGCATTTGGAATTACATACTTTCTTACAACAGATCCGGCAGACACTACCGTTACTTCCGCTACTCTGTAGCAATCCGCATTCTCGGAAGGAATCTGAGACCACTTGGCAAGTTTTAATACATCATCAACATCCGCTCCAACATTATATAAAACTCTTCCCCATACCTTTACACCAAGACCGTAATCTGTTGCTTTAGCATTGGAATCCTTTGGAGACTCGGATAAAAACTCTGCGTTTACTATGCTTCTCTCATCAAAGTCTGCTACTTCCGAACCGGTTACTCTAAACCTAATTCCCATTGTGCTACCTCCTTATGAAAATATATATTTTTTATAAAACTACTCCAAATATGTAAAATATTTTTTGTAATCAACTTAAAAATGAAGTTCTCATTTTATATCACATCTTAATATGTATCCTTACTCTCCCGCCACACGATTTAGCGGCACTTCCACTCTTTTAAAGGCATTTCCAAAACTTATCTCTATGGCACATACACCTGCCGTTTCATCCGCTTCATAGGTAATATCATCATTACTTCCCAGTATGCCGTTAATATTTGTCTTTTTAGAAAGCCATATACTTTTTTGACTGGACGGATTATTTGAAAAGAACTTTGCTATATTTTCCGCCTTAAAATCTCCTGTGGCGTGCCTTAAAATCCTTTCAATATAGTTAGCGGTCTGTGTTTTATAAATAGGTTCATAACTTCCGCCTGAAAGTTTTAAGTTTCTTGCTTTATATACCATTATATGGCTGATATTTTCTCCGTCTAATACCGCATTTTCTGAAGAAAATACAAAGCCGAATCCTCTTTTATTAATATCGTCTTTTACACTGTTTGTAAATCCGGTAATCTCCTTTGACATGGTAGTATGTATCTTAAGAGAATTATTCTTTGCTTCAATATCAAATCTTACACCCGGTAAATCAGTATCCACATCTTTCTTAAAATACTCTTTAAGATACTCAGGAGATTGATAACTTGCCACAAATCCGGCTGCCACATATGCTGCACCTATGTAAACTCCGTCTATCCAAAGCTTCATGATATCTTCCTTGGCTTTTGAAAGTTCAGCGGCTTCATTTTCATTGACAATCATCCTGCTTTCAAGCTTTACTCCGGACTTGTCCTTTGGAATAATCGTAAAGTTCGGCACACAAGGAATCAAATACTCTGAATATGGCTTACCACTAAGGCTTGCACATCTGTCGTCAAAAAATCCCACTCCGGTCATTGACATGCTGTTAAATGTTGTCTTATCTCCCGTTTCATAGGAATAAAAGCATTGTACTCCGTAATCTTTCAATGCATCTGCGATTCTTGCCAAAGACTCCACACTGACATTTTCAGTTTTTATGCTGTCTTTATTTCCCTTAAATCTTTCTCTTGTAACATTCATCTTTGATTTTTCATCCAAAGACACTCCTGCAACAATCGCATACCAAACGGTATTGCCATAATCATTCTTTTCATTTACGGTATTTAAATAAGCACAAAGCTTAGGTACATTCAGGCTGTTTGCCATGGTTTCATTCTTTACATTGGCTATAAGAAGGCTTGGTCTCATTCCCTTAACCTGTTTCGGATACTGTTCAAAAAATGCCCATACACCTAAAATCTTTTCAACCAAAGGTTTTACGACTTTTATGAAATCGTCCTTGGCATTTTTATAAAACTCAAGATATGTGTTATAATTGTCCACTTCCTTTTTTACATCAATCTGACTTTGCATTGATGAATTAAGAGGACAAAAAGTTCTTACCACCAACTGTTTTACATAGCTGTTTCCTTCAGAATTCAGGGCATCATAATCATCTTCAAGAGCTTCAATAAGTCCTGCATTTGAGTTGTCATCCGTAACCACCAAAGCACTTTCTTCCACCTTTGGAGCTTCTATTACTGTAAGTTCTCCTTCGGAAGACATGGTAAGAAGTCCCAAAGTTAGAGCATCGTTACTTTCAGACTCTTTTGATTCTCCAAGTAAAAGTCTTGTTTTGATATCTGAGATAGCAAGAGGAATCATCGCCATAAGATTTTGATAATTGGCACTGGCTTCTTCGAACATTGAATTAAGCTTATCACCAAGATCAAGCTTATGAGGATCTCCGTCTTCAAGTTTTGCATACTCCGCATAAGTATACTGAAGTTCTTTTCTTACCTGCTTTATGTCATCCATAACCTTTGAAGGAGAAATCATCTCTGTAAGTTTTTCAAACTTAAAATCCGCATTGATAATTCCCTGACTTCTTTTGGTTTCAACCAAGGTCATAAGCATTTTTAGAAAGTCGTTATGTGCATTAAGATGAACTACGCTTAACATGTTTTCCGGTACACCTGCCGGCTTTTCCTTGGAATATACAATCTTTCCGGTTGCGGCATTAAAAAAAGAATATACCGTAGGGTCAAACTTTTCTAAAAACTCTTCAAAGTTTCTGACAAGCAGTGCTTCATTGATTTCTTTTATCTTATCATCACTTAAGCTGTCCAGTCCTCTTACATCACCAACTAAGGTAAGCAAGTTAAGTTTTTCAGGATTAATCTCTTCAATCAACAAAGTACGATTCGTTTGCTTTATAATACTCTCTGCCATCCTGCATCTCCTTAAATCTATATTTTTTCTTACATAAAATACAAACTCTAAGATTTCATTAAATAACATATCGGGTAAAAGGAATATAAACAGTAGGAAACCCTACAAGATACAAAACCAATAACCATCATCGTTGGTAGTACAGAACATAGACTAAATTGAAAAATAACAACAGATAAATTATGTTGTTTATCTCTATTAGAACTAATTTCAGCTACCAACAGTATCTATTTTTGCCAAGAAACATTTCTTATCTTGATCATAATAAAACAACAATTACACCTATCTTATTTACAAATTTTTATATCCCTTATCTGTTTACGATAGTACCACATATACAGAATAATTTCAAGTTTTTTTAATATAATTTACATCTATGCATGTTACTGTAAAGTAAACGTTGGCACTGGCTCTCATATATGATTGCCAAGATTAGT
>ERZ773005.391-NODE-391-length-35757-cov-6.966332_pt1 | contig 35757 bp, 27 predicted proteins | sample MGYA00580666_ERZ773005 | MGnify/ENA primary metagenome ERZ773005 (study PRJEB29015, sample SAMEA2737999) | human oral metagenome | biome: human oral; feature: human-associated habitat; material: dental | place: China | collected 2061 ...
TTCTCAAATTCATGATGGCCTCCTCTCTCTTTCCTCCTCCATTATAAACGATATACGAGCGCAAGAAAAGAGGCGACATGAAGATGCCGCCTCTTTTTCGAGAAAACTTCTCCCCGTCCTGCTTCGCCTCGCACTTGCAGCCTTCATCAGCGCTCGCCGCAGACGAGCATCTGCCGCATCCAAGCCTCAGATGGCATGGAAGTTCACGAGGCGCGCACCGAAGATGCCGTCGACGGCAGTGATCTGCTGCAGCAGATCTTCGGGGATGTCGTGATCGACGGTCAGCACCATGACGTTCGTTCCTTCCTTGTCCGTGCGGCCGACCTGCATGCTCGAAATGTTGACGCCGCGCTCGCCCATCATCGTGCCGACCGTGCCGATGACGCCGGGGCGGTTGATGTGCGGGCAGATGAGGATGCGATCGTGCGGATCGACGTCGACGCGATAGCCGTTGATCGAGACGATGCGGCCTTCCGTGCCGAAGAGCGTGCCTTTGACGACCGTCTCTCCCTTCGCCGTCTTGACGCAGACGGAGATGAGGTTCTGGAAGTCCTGCGACTCCTTGTGCTTTACCTCGCGCACCTTGATACTGCGCTCCTTGGCAAGGCTCGGCGCATTGACGTAATTGACGTTGAATTCCAGGACGGGGTTCAGCATGCCCTTGATGACGCCCGTCGTGAGCATCTGCGTGTTGACCTCGGTGATGTCGCCGCTGTATTCGACGGCAAGCTCCGTGATCGCGCCATCAGCCAGCGAGCATACCGTACAGCCAAGGCGCTCGGCGAGGTCGAGATAGGGACGGATGACGTGCATGACGTCCGCCGACACGGGCGCCATGTTGACCGCCGTCAAGACAGGCTCGCCCGAAAGCGCCGCGCGGATTCCCTCCGCCACGTCGAGGGCGACGCCGATCTGCGCCTCGACCGTCGAGGCGCCGAGATGCGGCGTGAGGATGATGCCCGGCACGCCGATGAGCGGATTGCCCGCCTCGACCGGCTCGCTCGTGAAGACGTCGATCGCCGCGCCCGCGACGTGCCCCGACTTCACGGCATCGGCGAGATCCTGCTCGTTGATGATGCCGCCGCGCGCGCAGTTGACGAGGCGCACGCCCTTCTTCATGCGTGCGATCGCATTCTTGTCGAGCATGTCCTTCGTATCTTGGTTCAGCGGCATGTGCACCGTGATGAAGTCCGACTTCTCGATCACCTCGTCGAGCGTGCCGACCGCGACGCCCATCGCCTTGGCGCGCTCCTCGTTGATGTACGGATCGTAGCCGATGACGTTCATATCGAAGGAGAGCGCACGCTTGGCGACGCCCGAGCCGATGCGCCCCATGCCGATGATGCCGAGCGTCTTGCCGCGCAGCTCGACGCCGACGTACTTCTTGCGGTTCCACTCCCCCTTCTGCATCGTCTCGTTGGCGATGGGAATGTTGCGGCTCATCGCGAGCATCATTGCCATCGTATGCTCCGTCGCCGCGATCGTGTTGCCGCCCGGCGAGTTGATGACGATGATGCCGCGCGCCGTCGCCGCCGCCACGTCAATGTTGTCGACGCCGACACCGGCGCGGCCGATGATCTTGAGCTTCGCTGCCTTGTCGATGACGTCCTTCGTCACTTTCGATGCCGAGCGCACGATAACGGCCTCGAAATCGCCGATGATGTCCAGAAGCTCCTCATGCGAAAGCTTCGGTTTCTCGACAACCTCGAACTTCGGGGAAAGGATGTCTATCGCCTTCTGAGATACGCCGTCTGCTACGAGAATTTTCATATCCATCGCTCCTCTACGACTAGATGTACACTCCGTAAGCAAGCTAAACGCACAAACGTCCACTCTGTGGACATTGTGCGCCGCCCTTAATGAAAGTTCGCCAATCCGTCTGCGCCTTCGGCTTGACTTCTTGGACTTTCATAGTAATATCATACCATTTTTTCAGCAACTTATCCAGTGGGCAACGAGTAACGCACAGCTGCCTCATTTGCATTTTTTATGCACATATCCTATAATGGGGACAAAAACGATACAAAACCTGTCCCAGAAGGTGAGCGCATGACAAAACAAATCCATCTGAATGTAAGTGACCACATCGGAGAACAGCTTGCCGCATATTCGGCAAGAACAGGAAAATCCATCAACGCAATCGGAACGGAAGCCCTTCTTTCCCTTTTTGAAAAACCCAAGCGTCCGCAAGAGGCCGCCTTCACCTTCATCGACCTTTTTGCAGGCATCGGCGGGATGCGCCTCGCCTTTTCCCGGCAAGGCGGCGAGTGTCTTTTTTCCAGCGAATGGGACTCTTACTGCCAAAAGACATACTTCGACAATTTCGGCGATATGCCAGTCGGCGATATCCGTGCAGTCGATGAAAAAGACGTTCCGCCCCATGACGTCCTCGTTGCCGGATTCCCCTGCCAGCCTTTCTCCATCGCGGGCGTCTCAAAGAAGAACAGTCTGGGACGCGCCACAGGATTCCTCGACAAGACGCAGGGAACGCTTTTCTTCGATGTCGTGCGCATACTAAACGAAAAACGTCCGAAAGCGTTTCTCTTGGAAAACGTCAAGAATCTCAAAAGCCACGACAAGGGGCGCACTTGGAACATCATCATGGAATCCCTGCAAGAACTTGACTACGCTGTTTTCTCCATGGTGCTTGACGGACAGGTTTTCGTCCCCCAGCACAGGGAACGTGTTTTCATCGTAGGATTCGACCGCAGACGATACGGAGATTCCGTTCATTTCGACTTCCACTTCGATCCGCCTGCCGAAAAAAAAGCTCTGCGCGACATTCTTGAGCCAGATGTGGATGAGAAATACACCCTTTCAGATAAGCTCTGGACATATCTGCAAAATTACGCCGCCAAGCATCGCGCAGCAGGAAACGGCTTCGGCTACGGCCTGCCGGACTTGGGCGGCTCCTCCCGCACCTTGAGCGCCCGTTATTACAAAGACGGCTCAGAAATTCTCATCCGACAGGAAGGAAAGAATCCTCGTCGCCTCACGCCGCGCGAATGCGCACGTCTGCAAGGCTTCCCCGAGGATTACCAGATCACCGTATCCAACACGCGCGCCTACAAACAGTTCGGCAATTCCGTCGTCGTCCCTCTCGTGACGGAGATTGCCTCCCTCATCATACAAAAAATGCACGATCTCGACGAAAATTGCGAAGCGGGGAAGGATTGACAGATATGGACAGCATCGGTTTCACTTCAAAAGCCGTCGAATCCGTCCGCCAGGGACAATGCGCTTTTTGCAAATTCCTCTCGGCAAACGATACGGGAAAGACCGGTGGACATCAAGCAGGAATCTATATTCCGAAAAATGCTGTTTCGCTCATTTTCCCAACGCCTTTTGAAAAGGGCGCGAATCATGACCGCTGGGCAGAAATCCGTTGGATGGCAGACACAATTACAAAAAGTCGATTCATCTATTATGGCAGAGGAACGCGCAACGAGTATCGCATCACGCATTGCATCTCGAATCATTTCGATCCGCTTGACGAAGAACATACAGGCGCACTGCTCGTCCTCGTGCGGCGCGAATGGGAAGCCTACGACGGATGGGTTCTGAATCACGAAGATGAGATTAACGATTTCCTCGCCATGCTGGACTTGGATCCTGCCCAAGTCGGCGGAGTGATTGAAACTTCCCCACAAGATGAGCAAGGATTGCAAACGCAAATATTCCAAACTTTCGCCTCAACACTTTCCAACAAATTCCCCACAGCAGACATCATGTCGGCCAAGGCACGGGAAATCCAAGATGTGCTCTTCAATCATAAAGAATATACAAAAACCCGACCGGACCGACGACTTCTCGATTGGCTTGTGATGGAATACCGTCTCTTCCGCTACATTGAGGATATGCAGTTCCACGAAAAAATACGACAAGGCTTCTCTTCCATGGAAGAATTTCTTTCCGTCGCAAACAGCATCACCAATCGACGGAAAAGCCGTGCGAGCAAGTCTTTGGAAAATCATCTCGCCGCCATCTTCACGGGAAATTGCTTGACCTTCGATGCGCAAGTCGTCACCGAGGGAAGGAAGCGGCCGGATTTCATCTTCCCTGGCAGCGCCGCTTACCACGATCCGTCATTCAATGCACAAAACCTCATCGTTCTGGCTGCAAAAACCACCTGCAAAGACAGGTGGAGGCAAATTCTCAACGAAGCGGACCGCGTACGTGACAAGAAGAAATACCTGTGCACTTTGCAGCAGGGCGTCTCCTCAAAACAAATGCAGGAAATGCTCGATGAAAATGTCACGCTGGTCGTCCCTGCGCCTTACATCGTGCATTATCCAAAGGCTTACCAAAAAGACATCATGAGTTTGCAAAGGTTCATCGACTTCGCAAAAGCGCAAGAAGGACAAAGATTCACTTGACGAAAACATAAAAGAAGCAGTAGAATAAATGTATCTGTTACTTTTTCACTCTGTCAGGAGGTCTTTCTGTGGAAGCGAATCGTATCTACAATTTCAATCCCGGCCCCGCCGCTCTGCCGCTTGATGTGCTCAAGGAAGCGCAGGCGGAGTTTCTCAATTTCCGCAGCTCGGGCATGTCGATCCTGGAGATTTCGCACCGCGCCAAGGCGTACGACGAGGTGCACAATCAGGCGAAGGCGGACATCCTCTCGCTCATGGGACTCGGCGACGACTACGACGTGCTCTTCGTGCAGGGCGGCGCGAGCCTCGCTTTCGCCATGGTCGCGATGAACTATGCGACGAAGGAGAAGAAGGGCAGCTATGTGCTGTCGGGCAGCTTCGCGACGAAGGCTTACGACGAAGCGGCGCTCCTCGGTGTCGGTGAGATTGCAGCTTCCTCAAAGGACGGCGGCTTCCGCCATGTGCCGACGCAGTCGGAAATCAAACTCGATCCGAATGCAGCGTATCTTCATCTGTGTTACAACAACACGATCTACGGCACGGAGTATCACTACATTCCCGAGACGGGCACGGTTCCTCTCTTTGCTGACATGTCGTCCGACATGCTCTCGCGTCCCCTCGACTTCAAGAAATTCAGCTTCATCTATGCAGGCGTGCAGAAGAACCTCGGCCCCGCCGGAACCTGCCTCGTCGTCGCGAAGAAGTCGCTGCTCGAAAAGAGCCCCGAGACGCTGCCCACAATGCTTCGCTACTCGACGCATTACAAGAAGAACTCCCTCTACAACACGCCGCCCGCTTTCGGCATCTACATGGTCGGCAAGGTCGCCGCATGGATCAAGGCGCAGGGCGGCCTCGCCGAGATGGCGAAGCGCAACGAGAAGAAGGCGGCGCTGCTCTACGATGCAATCGACAGCTCCGACGGCTTCTACAAGGGACATGCGGACAAGGACAGCCGCTCCTTCATGAACGTCACCTTCCGCCTGCCGAGCGAGGAGCTTGAAAAGAAGTTCGTCGCCGAAGCCGCAGAATACGGACTCGGCGGCGTCAAGGGACACCGCTCCGTCGGCGGCATGAGAGCGTCGATCTACAACGCGATGCCCTACGAAGGCGTAGCCGCCCTCGTCGACTTCATGCAGAAGTTCCGCAAGGAAAACTGAGATATGTATAGAGAAGCAAGAACCCGCAGCTGATTTTCAACTGCGGGTTCTTGCTTCTCTGTCTTGTTTTTCGTTATCGTATATGATAACATTGAAACGAGAAGGATGAAGCATGTCTTGGAATATCGACTTTTATCAAAAAGAAAATGGAGAAATTCCTGCCTACGATTTTCTCCAATCCTTGCCTGCCAAGTTACAAGCAAAAGCATTCTCCGAAATCGAGTTGCTTGAACAATGTGGTACAATGCTGAAAGAACCGTACGTGAAACCGATTGTCGGCAAAAAATATCAAGGCCTATGGGAGATTCGCATCCGCTTCGCTTCGGAGAATGCACGTATTTTTTATTTCATGTTTTTTGGCAATACTTTTGTCCTTCTCCATGGATTCAAAAAGAAAACGATGCGAACTCCGCTAAGGGAATTGGAACGCGCCTTGCAATACAAAGCAGACTATGAGAGGAGGTCTGGAAAATGAAGCCAGGAGTGAGCCTGTCGCATATTCGCGAAAAATTGCTGGAGAATGAGAATTTTGCTTCAGAATATGAGCGACTGCAGCCGCGCTATAAACTGATCGCCCAGATCATAGCCGCCCGCACCGAGCAGAATATGACGCAGAGCGAGTTGGCTCAGCGTATGGGCACGCAGCGTTCGAACATCTGCCGCTTGGAAAGCGGCACATATAATCCATCGTTGGATTTCCTGATTCGTACAGCACATTCGCTTGGAAAAGAACTTCAAATCGAACTTCGATGAATGTTGACATGCGCAAAAGAGCCGCCCAAAGCTGGAATCCAGCTTTGGGCGGCTCTTTTGTACGCTTTTCTTGCATCACTGTGCCGTCACGATGTCAGCTTCGAACATGCGGTTCCATGGGAAGTTGACCTTTATCTCGCGCAGTGCGGGCAGAGGCGGCAAATTGTTGTCGGCGAACTCGCGCATCATGCGGTCGGCGCGGTACTGAACGCCGAGGATCTTGTCGTCGAGGCTCATGTAGACGCCGCTGCCGCGCAGCCAGCCGAGCTGACGCGCAATCGTGTTGCGGACGTTCGCCTGATACGCCCAGTCATCGAGGTAGCGCGTGAGGAGCAGGCTGTCCCTGGCGTCGTCCGTCATGCGTTCGGCGAGAAGCCCTTCGGCGACGGCGAAGCCCGTGCTGTTCGTCGGCGTATTCCAGCCGGAATAGGCGCGCAGCTTGAACAGCAGATCCTCGCGCTTCAAGCCTTCCATGAGTGCGTTGTCGGCGCCGTTCGCGTAAGCGACGTCGGCGATGCCGACGGGATAGCCCTTGGCGATGTAGTCCTTGAGCAGATCGAGGATGTACTGCGTGCCGTCACGCACCTTGCCGTCGTTCGCGCGGTCGTTCGCTTCATACGTCTTGCCGTTGGGGTTCGTGTTGACGAGCAGGACATACTCCGACTTCTCGGGGCGCTGGATGAGGACGGCGCCCGCCGCCGTAGCGGCAGCACGCACCGAATCCTGGATGTGCTCGTCGGAGTAGGCCGGCACGGTGCGCCCGCCCGTTCCCTTGTTGTAGCGAACGTAAATGAAGGGCATCTTGTGCTCGATGTTGTTGACGGCGCGCGAGAGCAGCAAAAGGCCGATCTCGTCGATGCCCGACATCGTCTGAAACTTCGAGGAGCCGAGTCCTGCGCTGTAGGCGAGGAGCTTTCGGCCTTCCATGTGCGTCTGCGAGTACGGCGCATTGTCGTCGCGCCCGAGCACGAAGTAGTCGAAGACGCCTTTCTTCGTATAGTCGATGAGCTTTTCATTCGCCGCGAAATTCTTCGTGCGACGGCTCATCCAGTCTTCCATGGACTTTTCGGGAATCAGCTCCTTCAAGAAGGCGTATTCCTTCTTTTCCCTGGAAGTCAGGCCTTCGACTTCCTGCTTGTCCGTCAGGAGCGTGTAGCGGAAGATGTCCGCGCCGTAGTTCTTGTAGTAGCCCGGCTCTTCCGATCCCGACGCCTCGCCCGAGCGCGGCGTGCGCATGATCGAGCCGAAGACGTAGAGCGGCAGCGCAGGGTGCGCCGCACGGAATTCCTCGAAGTTCTTGAGACGCGCCATGACCTCGCCACGCGTGTAGTCGTGCTTCCTTGAGCCGACGAGACTGCCGTAGAGCATCGAGTCTGACGAGATGACGGCGGCGCCTACCGAAGACGCATTCTCCTCTGCCCATGCCCAAAGCTCCTCGGGGTGGCCGAGGTCGGTGCGGCTGCCGAGCATGTCGTCGGGCGGCACGATGACCTCGTAGCCAAGTTCGCGCACGACGTCCGCCGTCTGCTTGTCCGAAATCGGACGGTTGTCGTGCGGGATGAACATGATGCGCTTATGGCGCGACATCTCCTCCGCTTTGTCCTTCCTGCCCGCCTCAGCGACAGGCAGGAGGAAGAATGCGAGCGCGAGCAGGAGCGCCAAGATCTTGCATGTTTTCTGCAATTTGCACTTCCCTTCCTATTCTGCAGGCGCTGCATCGTCTGCGGCTTCTGCGCGTTCTTCCTTCATCTTGTCGCGCATGTCCGACCACAGATCCTTCGCACGATCGACGGTCACGCGCTCCTTTGCCTCAAGCTCCTTGTTGTGCATGAGCATCGACAGGTAGCGGCCTGCCGTGTCGTAGTCGCCGAGGCGGAAGTGGATCGCGCCGATCAGGTAGATGCAGTCGGCTTCCGTCATCGATCCTTGCGGGAAGACCTCGCGCGAGCGCGACTCGATGTAGAGCTTGCCCGCCTCCGTGAGGAACTTGTCCTCGTTCTCCTTGTCGCCCGCCTCGCGGTAGAGCCATGCGAGCGTGAGATTCAGCCCCGCCTTGTGGGCGAACGTCTCCGTCGTGAACTTCGTGTAGAAGATCGCGAGCTTCAGCGCCTTGATGGCGTCGTCGCGCGTACGCTGCTCCTTGAACTCGCTCGTCCCATGATGCCCGGCGAGGAAGTCCTGTATCTCCTTCTTCGCCTTCGGTGCGACGCCGTTCAGGAAGTGACGCTCGTCCTCGGCATAGCCGCAGTGCTCGCAGACCCATATACGGTAGTAGTAAGGATTGATGTCCTTGTAGTGCGTGCAGAGGTCATTGTCGACCGTCTCGGTAATGAGGCGCGAGCGCACCTTCGTCGCACGCGTTTCCATGCTGCAGATCGGGCAGGGCTTCTTCACCACATAGAGATAATCCTTTTCAGCCATTGTATCAGATCTCCTTTTCTGTAATCATATATCTGCAGGGACGGCGGATCTTTTCCGCCGTCCCATTGCATACGCTACCTTTCGTACAGCTCGCACAAGCCTCTAAGCCGCTTCGCGTCCTCTTCGGCGTGCGTGAAGTCCTTGAGCCGCCAGCGCCAGTTGATGCCGACGGTGCCGGGCACGTTCATGCGACTGCGGCTGTCGAGGGCGCGTACATCCTGCATGGGGATGATGACGAGGCGTGCGTTCGACGCGTAGGCGAACTCGATGAGCTTCTCGCAGATTTCCTTCGGGCGGTCGGCGCGCGCGTTCAGAAGCTCCGCGACCGCCGCGCGAGACGGCGCGTCGAGATCCTGCGTGAACCAGCCGACCGTCGTGTTGTTGTCATGCGTGCCCGTGTAGACGATGGAGTTTTCAGGCACGGCGATTCCGACGCGGCGCATCTCGTTGAAGTTCAGGCAGAAGTGCAGAACCTTCATGCCCGGATAGCCGCAGTCATCGCGCAGTTTCTCAACCTCATCGGTGATGATGCCGAGGTCTTCGGCGACGATGGAAAGGTTCTCGACCGCCTTCTCCATCTCTTCGAAGAACGCCTTGCCCGGTCCCTTGCGCCAGCAGCCGTTGACCGCCGTCTTCGCCTTGCCGTCAATCTCCCAGTACGCTTCGAAGCCGCGGAAGTGGTCGAGGCGCACGATGTCGACGAGCGAGCACATCTTCCGAAAGCGAGCCTTCCACCAGCCGTAGCCGTCCTCTTTCATCGCCGTCCAGTCGTACTGCGGGTTGCCCCACAGCTGTCCCGTCGCGCTGAAGTAGTCGGGCGGCACGCCCGCGACCGTCTTCGCCGTGCCGTCCTCGTTGAGCGAGAACAAGCCTTGGTTCGCCCAGACGTCGACGCTGTCGTGCGAGACGAAGATGGGCATGTCGCCCATGATTTTGACGCCCTTTTTGTGCGCGTACTCATGCAGATGCTTCCATTCTTTGTCGAACAGGTACTGCCAGAACTTTTGGCAGCCGATCTCGTCCGCCAAGCGCTCGCGCGCCGCATGAAGAGCCGCGTCCTGCCGCTCCTTCAGCTCGGGCTTCCACTCGAACCAAGGCGCTTTCCGGCTCTCTTCCTTCAAGGCCTCGAAGAGCGCATAGTCGTCGAGCCATGCGGCTTCCTTCGCACAGAAATCATGGAAGGCTGCGTCTTCCCCCTGCTTCCGGAAGTTCTTCCACGCACGTCCCAAATGCTTCTTCTTGAACGCCCACGCCCGCTCATAGTCGATGAAGGCGGTCGCGCTGTCGGCCGCCGCCATCACGTCACGTGCCGCAAGCAGCCCGTCGTCGATGAGCATGTCGAGCGAAATGAGCATGGGATTGCCCGCGAACGCCGACGGCGATTGATAGGGCGAGTAGCCGAAATCGCTGACGGGGCAAAGCGGCAGAACCTGCCAGACCTTCTGCCCTGCGTCGGCGAGAAAGTCGACGAAATTGTAAGCGCCGCCGCCGAGATCGCCGATGCCGTACTTCGACGGCAGGGACGTCGGATGCAGCAGGACGCCCGCCTCGCGCGAAAAGCGCCTCTCCTCCTGCACGGCTTCATAAATGCGTGCCGAGAGAGGTGCGAGCTTCACGGTCAGGATGCCGCGCTGGATCTGCACGCGCTCCTCGCCTTCGAGCGCTTCCTGCAGCGTTCCCTGCAGGAAATCGCCGACATTGAGCATGACCTTCTCTTCCTGCGTGCGGCTGCGGTTGATGATGACGACGAAGGCTTCGTTCTTCGCAGGTGCGCCGAACTCGTCCGTGCCGCTTCGGATCGTGCGCGCGTAGGCGAGGATGTTGCCCTCGCCCGCGAGCGGCAGGAGGTCGCCCGTCTGAAGCGCCGTATGCCCGTTTCGCAGACGGATGAGCTTTTTGTACCAGTCGCGCAGCGAGGCGTCGGGATTCTCCCATGCGTAAGGGCTGCGGTTGTACGGGTCGCGGAATCCCTGCATGCCGATCTCGTCGCCGTAATAGATGCACGGCATCCCCGGATACGTCATCTGCAGGAGCGACGCGAGGCGCAGCCGATCCGTGCCGAGCTTGTAGTGCTCGGCGTCGAGCTTGAAGCGCGACTGATGGATCGCCGGCATGCCGTCGTAAAACGGCGCCTCGCCCAGAAGCGTGATCGCACGCTCGACATCGTGGCTGCCGATGAGGTTCATCATCACATAGAAGTTTTCCTTCGGATAGTTCTCGCGGAGGCTCTCCAAAAGGCGCATCGCCTGCCGCCCGTCAACGTAGTTGAGCAAAAAGTCCAAGACGGTCTTGCGAAACGGATAGTTCATCGCCGAGTCGATCTCCTGCCCGCACAGGTACTCGCGCGGCACGCCGTAGCTGATCTTGTTCGATGCGTCCTCCCAAACTTCGCCGATGAGGATCGCATCGGGATTCGTCGCCTTGAGTTCGCGGTAGAAAGCTTGCGTGAACTTCGCGGGCAGTTCGTCGACGACATCGAGACGCCAGCCGCCGATGCCCGTCTTCGTCCAATGGTGCAGCACGCTGTCCTCGTCACGGATCACGAAATCCATGTAGGAAGGCGTTGTCTCCGTCACGTTTGGCAGCGTGGAAAAGCCCCACCAACTGTCGTATTCGTAAGGATATTTGTGGAAATTGTACCAGCTGTAGTAGGGCGACTCCTGCGACTGGAACGCGCCGAGACTATCGTAATTGCCCTCGCGGTTGAAGTAGATGCTGTCGCTTCCCGTATGGCTGAATACGCCGTCGAGGACGATGCGTATGCCCTCGGCCTTCGCCGCATGCACGAGGTCTTGAAACTCCTCGTTCGTGCCGAAGATCGGGTCGATCTTATGGTAGTCGCCCGTATCGTAGTGATGATTGCTCGGCGACTCGAAAACGGGATTCAGATAGATGACGGATATGCCAAGCTCCTTCAGGTAGGGAAGCTTCGATTTCAGCCCCTTGATATTGCCGCCGAAGAAATCGTACTGCACGATTTCCCTGGTATCGACATCCTTGTAGTAGCAGGGCTGATCGCCCCAGTGCGCGTGCACGACGGCGCCCTTCTTCTCAATGATTGCATCGCCCTCGCGACAAAAGCGGTCGGGAAAAATCTGGTACATAACAGCATGCTTCGCCCAATCGGGCGTCTTCGCGCCCTTGTTGAACACGGTGATCTGAAAAGACGGCGGCGCGTTGTCGTAAATGCCGCCCATGCCGCCCAGATGCTCGTTGTTGTTGCCATAGTACCATGTGCCGGAACTTGTGGCAATGATGAAGTAGTACCATAGCAGACAGCCGCTGTCGGGCAGGTCGATGCTCGCGACATAAAAGCGGTCCTGGGCGCCTTCGGGCGGCTTCGCCTCCAGCTCGATGAGCCTTTCCCCCGCGCCTTCTCTCCAAAGGCGCAGGATGACCTTCGACACTTCGTCCTGCGTCCGGATGCGAATGCCGAGCTGTACGGAGGATGATGCCTCGGCGGGTCCCACGGGCGAGCGGTAAAACACATCCTGCGAGTTGTGCTCCGCTTCTCGCTGCGCCATAATATCGCCTCCTAGATTCTTCGAAAAAGCAGGGGAATCCGCTCCCTTAGCTTAGAGAAGCACCGACAGATTCGGTGCTTCCTTATTCCCCTTCTCTACTTTGTTTCGTCTTTTCTTCGCACAAAGTTAATAGGCGAGAAAGGCAAGAAAGCCCAACGCCAGCGTTGGGCTTTGCCAAGTCTCACTTCGCCAACAATTTCTCATAGAGCGCCTTGTATTCTCCTGCCGATTTCTTCCAGCTGAAGTCCGCCTGCATGGCGTTTCGGACGATCTTCTGCCAGATTTCAAGCGTGCTGCATTCGCGGATGGCGCGCTTGACGGCATACATCATCTCGTGCGCGTTGTAGTTTTGGAAGAGGTAGCCCGTGCCCTCGCCCGTCTTGTTGCTGAACTGCGTGACCGTGTCCTTGAGTCCGCCCGTCTCGCGCACGACGGGAATCGTGCCGTAGCGCATGGCGATGAGCTGGCCGATGCCGCACGGCTCGTAGTTCGACGGCATGAGGAAGACGGTCGCGCCCGCGTAGATGCGCTGCGCAAGCTCGTTCGAGAAGCGAATGTTCGCCGAGACCTTGCTCGGAAAGCGCCACGCAAGTCCCTTGAACCAATCCTCGTAGACCTTGTCGCCCGTGCCGAGGACGACGAACTGGATGTCCTCGTGCTGCAGGATCTCGTCCATGACGCGCACGATGAGGTCAAGACCCTTGGGCGGCACGAGGCGCGAGACGAGCGCGACCATCGGGATCTGACGGTTCTCGGGCAGCCCGAGCTGCTTTTGCAGCGCGACCTTGTTGTCGATCTTGCGGTCGATGGACGTGATGTCGAACGTCTCATAGATTGCCTTGTCCGTCGCCGGGTTGTAGACGTCATAATCGAGTCCGTTGACGATGCCGTAGATGTCCGCGCTTCTCTTCCGCAGAAGCCCGTCGAGCATCTCGCCAAAGTATTCGTACTGGATCTCCTTCGCATAGGTGCGCGAAACCGTCGAGATGTAGTCGGCGTAAGTCAGACCGCCCTTCATGAAGTTGACGGCATCGTAGAATTCCAGGTCGCCGTTCGTGAAATACTTCCAGTCAAGTCCCAAGACGTCCTGCATGACGTTCTTCGGGAAGACGCCCTGATACTTGAGGTTGTGGATCGTGTAGAGCGTGCGAATCTTCTCGTAGCGCGCATCGCCCATGTGCTCAAGCTTCAAGAGCACGGGAACGAGTCCCGCGTGCCAGTCGTTCGCATGGATGATGTCGGGCCGGAAGTCCATCGCTTCCAAGAGATTCAAGGCGGCGCGCGCGAAGAAAGAGAAGCGCTCCGCATCGTCGTCGTAGCCGTAGAAGCCCTCACGGTAGAAGTATTCTTCGTTGTCGATGAAGTAGTAGGTCACGCCGTCCATGACGAGGCGATCGACGCCGACGAACTTGTCGCGCCACGCGACATTCAGCGTGCCGTCGTAAAGGTGCTCCATCTTGGCGATGTATTCCTTCGGAATCTTGCCGAACTTCGGCATGACGACGCGGATGTCAACGCCCTGCTTGACGAGTTCCTTGGGGAGAGATCCCGCGACGTCCGCCAGTCCTCCGGTCTTGGCAAAAGGCACGGCTTCGGCAGCAACATAAAGTACCCGCATGATATGAACCCCCTTCTATTCTGCGTGGCTTCCAGCCCCGCCCCGCAGCGCACCATCTTTTCTATATCGCCCGCGCCCGCCGGGGAAGGCTCACGCCTTCTCCAAGACGAGCATGGATGCTGTTCCCCTGTTCTACTGGGCAGCCGCTTTTTTCTTGCTGCTCTTCTTCGAGGCCTTCTTCGCTCTCTTCGCCGGCTCGGTCTTGCGCGAATGAGCCTTGGCGGCAGACTTTTCTGCCGCCGGCTTTTCTGCCGCAGGCTCTTCCGCTGCAGGCTTCTTCGGCTCTTTTTCCTTCTTCTTCTCCACGCCTTTGACGACGAGGACTTCCGGCTCCTCTTCCGTCATGGAGCGTTTGACAAAGGGGAGCGTATCCTTGTGCCTCAGATAAATCGTCGCCATCGGCGGCACCGTAATGACGAGCGACTGCTCGCGGTCGTGCCAGGAGACGTCCTCCGTATGGAGATCGCCCTCGTTCTTCACGCCCGAGCCGCCGAATTCCTCGGCGTCGCTGTTGAAGACCTCGCGGTATTCGCCCTTCTTCGGCACGCCGATGCGGTAGTCATGCCGTACCTCGGGCGTGAAGTTGCAGAGGACGACGAGGAAGTCCGCGGCATTGTCCGCCTTTCGGACGAAGGTGATGATGGAGTTCTCGCTGTCGTTGCAGTCGATCCACTCGAAGCCGTTCCAGTCGAAGTCAACTTCCCAGAACGGGCGGTTTTCCTTGTAGAATTTGTTCAAGGCGCGCGAGTATTCGAGCATCTTCGTGTGCATCGGGTACTCCTCGACGAGATGCCAATCGAGGCTGTCGTCGTAGTTCCACTCGATGAACTGCGCGAACTCGCCACCCATGAAGAGGAGCTTCTTGCCGGGATGCGCCATCCAGTAGCCGAAGAAGCCGCGCAGTCCCGCGAACTTCTGCCAGTAGTCACCGGGCATCTTGCTCACGAGCGAGCACTTGCCGTGCACGACCTCGTCGTGCGACAGGGGCAGCACGAAGTTCTCGCTGAAAGCATACATGAAGGAGAACGTGACCTTGTCCTGGTTCCACTTGCGGTAGATGGGATCGAGGCTCATGTACGAGAGCATGTCGTTCATCCAGCCCATGTTCCACTTGTAGTTGAATCCCATGCCGCCCATGTAGACGGGCTTCGAGATCAGAGGCCAGGCCGTCGACTCCTCGGCAATCATCAAAGCGTCGGGATGGAACTTGAAGATCGCCTCGTTGAGCTTCTTGATGAAGTCCATGGCTTCCAAGTTGCCCGTGTCGCCGTACTTGTTCGGCTGCCACTCGCCGTCCTTCCTGCCGTAGTTCAGGTAGAGCATGTTGGCGACGGCGTCGATGCGCAGTCCGTCGATATGGTACTCCTCGAACCAGAACATGGCGTTCGAGATGAGGAAGCTCTGCACCTCCGTCCGGCCGTAGTCGAAATTCGTCGTGCCCCACTCCCAGTTCTCGGCGCGCTGCTCGTTGTCCGACTCGTAGAGCGTCATGCCGTCGAAGTGGCGCAGTCCCTGCTCGTCCTTGCAGAAGTGGCCGGGCACCCAGTCCATGATGACGGCGATGCCGTTCTTGTGCGCCGTGTCGACGAAGTAGCGGAAGTCGTCCGGATCGCCGTAGCGGCTCGTGACCGCGTAGTAGCCCGTCGCCTGATAGCCCCACGAGCCGTCGAACGGATGCTCGCAGAGCGGCATGACCTCGATGTGCGTATAGTTCATCTTCTTCGCGTAGCCGACGAGCTGGTCGGCAAGCTCGCGATACGACAGGTACTCGCCTTCGAGCGTGCGCCGCCAGGAGCCGAGATGAACCTCGTACGTCAGCATGGGGTTGGAGTACGACGGATGCGTCTTCTTTCGCTCCTGCCAGGCGGCATCGTTCCACGTGTATTTCTTCAAGTCGTAGAGGCGTGACGCCGTCTTGGGCTTCTTCTCCGCGTAGAAGCCGTAGGGATCGGCCTTCATGATGTGCGGGCCGCCCCATGGCGGCTCGATCGCGTACTTGTAGACCTCGCCTTCTTCGAGCCCCTCGATGAACGTGACCCAGATCTCGCCGTCGCCGATCTTTTCCATCGCGTGCGTGCGCGTGTCCCATGCGTTGAAGTCGCCGACGACGCTCACGGACTTCGCATGGGGCGCCCAGACCGAGAAACGCACGCCTTTCCTGCCGTCCTTCTCCATGAAGTGGGCGCCGAGCATCTCATAAGCGTGGTAGTTGGTCCCTTGGTGGTACAAGAATAAATCGAACTCACTCAAAGCAGATACGTTCACAGTAATTCCTCCCAGCTTAGAAAAACTCTGGGAAGCGCGGAAGGAAAACGCATGCGCCAAGATGCGGCGCTGCACGAATCCGCACTTCCGTCAGCCCTTACTTCGATGCGGGAAGGCTCTCCCGCCGTGCGGGCTTGCGGCTTGCCTTGCAGCTTACTAACCGGATTCGATGCGGCCGCCGCCTCCGCGGCTTCGCGCCGGAGGCAGCAAACCGGCTTTCGTCAGGCGATGATCACGGGCTTCACATGCCAGATGTCGTCCGCATACTCGCGGATCGTGCGATCCGAAGAGAAGACGCCCGAATTGGCGATGTTGATCGCCGACGACTTGAGCCATGCAGCTTGATTCTCATACTTGCGGTTCATGTTCTTGTGCGCCCTGTCGTACGCGCTAAAATCCTTCAAGACGAAGAACTCGTCGTTGCCTTGGATCAGGTAGTCGCGCAGCGAGTGGAAGTCGCCGTAGGTGCCGTCGACGAGCTGCGAGACGACGAGGCGCACGGCGGGGTTCGTGTTGTACTCGTCCCACGCTTTGTAGGCGCCCGTCGCGTAGTAGTTCAGAACCTCCTCTGCACGAAGGCCGAAGATCTCGCAGTGCTCGCGGCCGACCGCCCGGCTGATCTCGACATTCGCGCCGTCGAGCGTGCCGAGCGTCAAGGCGCCGTTCATCATGAACTTCATGTTGCCCGTGCCCGAGGCCTCCTTCGACGCCGTCGAGATCTGCTCGGAGATGTCGGCCGCCGGATAGACGATCTCGCCGATGGAAACGCCGAAATTCTCGATGAAGACGACCTTGAGCATGTCGCTGACCGCCTTGTCGTTGTTGACCTTGTCGGCGACGGCGTTGATCAGGCGGATCGTCTCCTTCGCGATGTAGTAGCCGGGCGCCGCCTTGCCGCCGAAGAAACGCGCCGTCGGCGGGATGCGGAAGCGCTTGTTCGTCTTCAGCTCGTGGTAGATGTACATGATCTGCAGGATGTTCATGATCTGACGCTTGTACGAATGGATGCGCTTGACCTGAACGTCGAAGATCATGTCGGGATCGACGAGGACGCCGCCGTGCGCGTGGATATAATCGGAAAGCTCGACCTTCCTGAGGCGCTTGATCTTCGAAAGTTCGGCGAGGAACGCCTTGTCCGTCACATGGTCGTTGAGGCGCGAGAGCTGATCGGGCGCCTTCTGCCATGCATCGCCGATTGTCTCGTCGATGAGCGCGGTCAGCTCCGGATTCGCGCTGATGAGCCAGCGGCGATGCGTGATGCCGTTCGTCTTGTTGTTGAACTTCTTCGGATAATAGCGGTTGAAGAACTTCAAGGTATCGCTCTTCAGGATCTCCGTATGAATCGCCGCGACGCCGTTGACGCTGTGGCTGCCGACAATGGCGAGACGCGCCATGTGCACCTGCCCGTCCTCGATGATGGAGAGTTCCCGCACCATCTGATCGTCGTTCGGGAAGCGCTCGCGCACCTCTTCGAGGTGGCGGCGGTTGATCTCCTCGACGATCATGTAGATGCGCGGCAGAAGCGGGCGGAACATGTCGATCGGCCACTTCTCCAGAGCTTCCGGCATGATCGTGTGGTTCGTGTACGCCATCGTCTCGCGCGTGATCTCCCAAGCCTCGTCCCAGCCGAAGCCATGCTCATCGACGAGGATGCGCATGAGCTCGGCGACGGCGACCGCCGGATGCGTGTCGTTGATGTGGATGGCGATCTTCTCGGCAAATTTTTTGAGATCCATGCCCGCGAGCAGGTAGTGGCGCACGATGCTCTGCACGCCCGCCGATACGAAAAAGTACTCCTGTATGAGGCGCAGGCGGCGGCCCTCGTAGGAGCTGTCATCAGGGTAGAGGTACTCCGTGATGCTCTCGACAAAGTTGCGGTACTCCTTCTTCGCCTGGATCTGTTCGCGCGTCATCGTGCCGTAGTCGGAGAAGTCGCGGTTGACCTCGGCGTTCCACAGGCGCAGCGTGTTGACCGTATTGTTGCGGAAGCCGACGATCGGCACGTCGTAGGGGACGGCCATGACCGTCATGCAGTCCTCGTGCACGAGCGAGAGGCTGCCGTCCTCCTCTTTCTTCATGTAGGCGTTGCCATTGAACTTGACGTTGACCGCCTTGTCCGCCTTGCGGTACTCCCACTCGAAACCGTCGCCGAGCCAGTTGTCGGGAATCTCGACCTGGTTGCCCTTGATGATCTTCTGCTCGAAGAGGCCGTACCGGTAGCGTATGCTGCAGCCGTGGCCGGGAAGCCCCATGGACGCCATCGAGTCGATGAAGCACGCCGCGAGGCGGCCGAGTCCGCCGTTTCCAAGACCCGCATCCGGTTCTTCAGGGAAAACCTGATCCAAGTCGACGCCAAGTTCTTCCAGAGCGTCGGAGAAGAGTTCCATCTCACCCAAGTTGACGAGGTTCGAGCGCAGGAGCCGTCCGAGCAGAAACTCGATGGAAAAATAGTAGATCTGCTTGTCGCGGCGCTTCATGTACGCCTTGTTCGTCTTGACCCAGTTCTCGCTGATGTACTGTTTCACGACAGCAGCAATGGTCGCATAAACCTCATGCGACGTGAGGTCGGCGAAATCCCTGCCCCACAGGATATGCGCCGTAGCCAGAAACCTTTGCTTTAAACCTTCCTTTGCCAGCCCCAGCTCATTCCTCTTGTTTGCCATGAGATCAGTCCTCCTAACTTACATTGGCAGCCATCCGGATCTACACGCCTTTCACAAAACGGAACACCGCGCAGTGAAACTTCTCCGTGCGCTTCAGCGCACGAAGCCGCGGACGAAATGCAGACTGCTTTCTCGCTCTTCTTGCTCATTGACGAAAAGCCGCCCCAAGCGCTCCGCCTTTTCCAACAGGCAAGCGCCTCGGAGCGGCTCCCTTCTTTGACGCACCCGCAAAACAGGCGTCCCGCCGTATCAGATCACGGCATTCTTGCTGACGATCAGCGGGTAGTTCGGTGCACCCTTGAGCCAGCGCCCCTTCGTGATCACGACGTTCTTGTCGCAGATCACGTTCTCGACGAGCGCGTCGTCCTCGAGGTCGCACTTCTCCATGATGATGGAGTTCCTTATCTTCACGCCCTCGCCCACCGTCACGCCGCGGAACAGGATGCTGTTCTCGACCTCGCCGTAGACGACGCAGCCGTTGGCGACGAGCGAGTTCTGCACGTGTGCGGATTCCTTGTACTGCACGGGCACGCCGTCCTTCGACTTCGTGAAGATGAAGCCGTTCTGCATAAAGAGCTCTTCCCAGTTCGCAGGTTCGAGCGCCTCCATGTTCGCGCGGTAGTACGACGCAGTCGAGGCGACACATGCCGTATAGCCCTCGTGCATGCAGCCGTACATCGTGTAGCGGTCGGCGCGGCGGATGATGCCGTCGAGCACGAGATCCGTGCCGCCGTGCTCGTACGTCGAGCGCACCATGTCGACGAAGACGCGCTTTTCCATGAGCAGCGCCCCGTTCGACACCTTCGAGCCTTGATAGACGACGGGCTTCATGGCAATGTCCTCGATGAGGCCGTTTTCCGCCGTCTCGATGACGACGCTCTCGTCCGGCACCTCCTCCTTCGCGATGTTGTAGACCATCGTGATGTCGGCGTTCGTGTTCTGATGGAAGCGCAGCACGGGCGCGAAGTCCATGTTGTAGACGTAGCTCGCGCTCGTCAGGAGCACGTACTTCTGTGCACTGTGCTCGACGAAGTCGATGTTCTGGTAGAAGGTCTTGAGGTCGCCGGGGCGCGTGTCCTTGTCGCCCTTGGCGGGCGGCAGATAGAAAAGCCCCTCGTGACGCCTCGCGAGATCCCAGTCCTTGCCAGAGCGCAGATGATCCATGACGGAACGAGACTGCTCGGGCAGCACGATGCCGACATGATTGACGCCGGAGTTGACCATGCTCGAAAGCGCGAAGTCGATGACGCGGTAGCGCCCTGCAAACGGCATGGAGCCGATGGGGCGGCTTTCGGTCAGCTCCCGGATGCGCCCGCTGTCTTCCTGCAGGTTGATGAGTCCCATGACCGTGTTCACAATGCTTCACTCCGTTCCTTGAAATCCTGATGCAAGGGTTCAGCCGGCCTGCTTGCTGCCTGCCTCCGCCGTGATGACCTCATTCTCGGGGATGACGGCGATCGCGCCTTCCTCGCCCTCGACCTTCGCGCCTGCAGCGATCGTCGCGCCCTGCGCCAAGATCGCATGGTCGACGACAGCGCCTTCCTCGATCTTCACGAACGGCATGATGACCGAATTCGTGACGCGTGCGCCCCTGCCGATGCGAACGCCCTGGAAGATCACGGAGTTATGCACTTCGCCGAAGACCATCGAGCCTTCGCTCACCATCGAGCGGCTCACCTTCGCCTCGCGGCCGACGTAGTGCGGCGGCAGCGACGGATTGGACGAATAGATGCGCCAGTTGCCGTCGAGGGCGAACGGCGGCTCGTCCTGCAGGAGATCCATGTTCGCCTGCCACAGGCTCTCGATCGTGCCGACGTCCTTCCAGTAGCCGTCGAAAGCGTATGTGAAGAGACGCGCCTTGTCGGCAAGCATCTTCGGGATGATGTTCTTGCCGAAGTCGTGGCTCGACATCGTGTCTTTCGCATCCTCCTCAAGGTACTGGGCGAGGAACTTGCGGTTGAAGATGTAGATGCCCATCGAGGCGAGGTTCGACTTCGGCTCGGACGGCTTCTCCTCGAACTCGATGATGCGCCCGTCCTTGTCGGCGTTCATGATGCCGAAGCGCGGCGCTTCTTCCCACGGCACCTCGATGACGCCGATCGTCGCCTCCGCCTTGTGCCCCTTGTGCGCCTCGAGCATCCACGAGTAGTCCATCGTGTAGATGTGGTCGCCCGAGAGGATCAGAACGTAGTCGGGATCGACGATGTCGATGAAGTTGAGGTTCTGGTAGATGGCATCCGCCGTGCCCTGGTACCAGTCGGCGCCCTTCTCCCGCGCGTAGGGCGGCAGGATGAAGACGCCGCCGTCCTTCTTGTCGAGATCCCATGCGCTTCCCGTGCCAAGGTAGTTGTGAAGCTCCAGCGGGCGGTACTGCGTGAGGACGCCGACCTTGTCGATGCCGGAATTGGCACAGTTGCTCAAGGGAAAGTCAATGATGCGGTACTTGCCGCCGAACGGCACGGCGGGTTTCGCGATCTTCTTCGTCAGGGCGCCCAGGCGGCTTCCCTGCCCCCCCGCCAAGATCATGGCCAGATACTCTGTTTTTCTCATAAGAATCCCTCCCGGAGGCGCGGCTCGGCGCGCCCATATTTCACCTTGCTAACCATCGTGCTTTTCCGCCCATGCGGAGGAAATGAATGCCTTGCTTCTCGCATTTCTTATGTTTTTATTATTATTCCACAAAACACGGGGATTTCCTGCCGCAACAGCTGCGGAAAATGTTTTTTTCTCGATTTTTCGGACGCTTGTCCACGAAAGGAAATCCTTGGAAAACATGAGGCTCGAATGACGCCCGTCAGAGGAAAAGCAGGACGAGCGCTCCGATGAAGAGCGCTATGCCGAGGCCGCGCAGAAAGCCCCCTGCCGCTTTGCCGAAGGCGCCGAGATGCTTTTCCGCCAGAGGCTGCAGGAAGAAGAGAAGGATGGAGCAGGCGGCGATGAGAAGCGGCAGGTCGCGCGTGTAGAGCGCGTAGCCGAGGCCGAGGACGACGATCGCGAGATTGCGCTTCGTGTTGCGCCCGCGCGTCTTCTTCTCCGCCGTCTCCCGCGCTTCTGGCGGCGGCTTCGGGATGCGCCGATAGTGATACGATTCGCTCATGACGTCCTCCTACAGGCGGGCGGCGCTCGCGCAAAGCCCCGAGAGCTTCGCGTAGAGGTTCTTGCCCGGGCAGAGCGTCGAGTTGAAGTCGCGATGTCCGAAGACCGTGCCCGCGCCGGGCTTGAGCTTGTAGCGATGCGAAAGTTCCGCGATGAGTCGCATGGCGGAGTCGAGCTGCACGGTCGTCGGCTCCGCCTGCTCGAAATTGCCGACGAGATTGATGCCGATCGACGTCGCATTGTGATGCCAGCAATGCGCGCCCACGGCGTCGAGCGGCCGGCCGCGCTCGATCATGCCGTTCTTGTGCACGACGAAGTGATAGCCGATGCCCGACCAGCCGTTCTGCAGATGCCACTGGTGAATGGTAGCCGCCGACACCTCGCGATCCGTGTCGCCGATATGGTGCACGATGATGCTGTCCGTGAAGCTGCGCTTGTCAAGCTCCAAGAACTTCAGATTCGTCTCCACGACGTGCACGCCGTTCGAGACGGCCGCCTTCGCTTCCTCGGGCACGAGGAGGCTCGGCGCGACATAGGCGCCTGCGGCAAGAAGGACGGCGCTCTTGAGGAAATTTCTGCGATTCATGTAGGAGATACCCGCTTTCTGTTTATGGTTCACTCTTGGTTCATTCTTGGTTCATTCGCGCTTCACGTCGATACGGCAAGCACGTGCGTCGTAAAGCCGCCCGCGCCGCTCAAGTGAAGCTCCCTTCCATGCTGCCCGCGAAGCGTCGAGCGATGCCCGACGCTCACGACTCCCATCTCGGGCAGCTCACGTGCCAGCATTTCATAAAGTTCCTTCTCCCGCGCCTCGTCGAGTGCGCTCGTCGCTTCGTCGAGGAACGCCCACGCAGGGCGCACGAGCAGGACACGGGCAAAGGCGATGCGCTGCTGCTCGCCGAGCGAAAGGATGTGACTCCAATCGGCGACCTCGTCGAGCCGCACGAGAAAATCCTCCATGCCGACGAGGCGCAGCGCACGCTCCATCTCCTCGCGCGGGCCTTGCGCCGTCAGCGGATAAGCGACGGCACGCGCCAGCGTGCCGAGCGGCAGATAGGGCCGCTGCGAAAGGAAGAGACGCTTTTCGTCTGCGGGGAACGCCGCGCGGCCATGCGCGAACGGCCAAAGCCCCGCAAGGGCGCGAAGAAGCGTCGACTTGCCCGCGCCGGATGCGCCCGTGACGAGAAGCGCCTCGCCCGGCGCGAGCGAAAACGAGCAATCCTTCAGAAGCTCCGTACCGTCGGGCAGGGAGACGCAAAGCCCCTCCACTTCGAGGCCGCCCGAAGACTTCGAGAGCGCGACGGCGCTCTCCTTGGCGTCGACTTCCTCCATGTGCGCGGTGAAGCCGCTCAGTCGACGCACGACAGCCGCATACTCGGCGATCGAGCCGTACGCCTCGACGAAGTAGGAAAGCGCGTCCTGCACCTTGCCAAAGGCCGAGATCGTCTGCATGAGTCCGCCCAAGGCCATCTCGCCGCCGAAGTAGCGCGGCGCCGCCATGACGAGAGGCACGATGATCGCGAGCTGCGCGTAGCCGTTGATGTAGAAGTTCAGGATCTTCGTCTGACGCATGAGTTCGCGGAAATTGCCAATGACGCGCGCGAAGCGCTCAAAAAAGCCGCGCATCTCCTGCGTCTCGCCGCCGTAGAAGGCGACGCTCTCGCTGTTTTCGCGCACGCGCATCATGCTGAAGCGGAAGTCCGCCTCGAAGCGCTGCTTCTCGAAGTTCAGTCCGATGAGCTTCCTGCCGACGCGATGTGCGCCGACCGTGCCCAAGATGGAGTAAATGAGCGAGAACCACAGCATGTAGCCGTAGATGTGGAACTCCCAGCTGCCGACAGGAACGGTCAAAACGCCCGACAGATTCCACAAGACGACGGCAAACGCCGCGAGCGTCGTCAGCTGCTTCAAGAACCCCACAGAAAGCGTGAGCGTCAGCTCCACAAACTGCCCGATGTCCTCCGATATGCGCTGGTCGGGATTGTCCGTGCCCTCGGCGAGCGTTTCGAGCTTGTAGTACGCGCGATTCTCCATCCAGCGTGCGAGGTAGCGATCCGTGAGCCATGTGCGCCATTTGATCTGCAGCATCTGCCGCAGATAGATGGCGTAGACGGCGACGGCGATATGCACGAAGGCGAGAGCGGCAAACTTGCCGACGAGCGGCCAGAAAAGCTCGTACTCGTAGGCCTGCAAAGCATTGTAAAACTCGTTGTACCAATCGTTGATCAGGACGAGCATGCCGACCGCAACGAAATTCAGCGCGATGACGACGGCGAGAAGCCCTCGCGCCTTCCACTTCTCCTCGGAAAACCAATAGCCGCGAACGATCGCGCGGCAGATGCGCCAGACGCTCTTCTTCTCCACAAGATCTCCCCTATCTCTTCTGCGCTACGACCTTCCATTGAAAGGCATGCAGCTCCTGCGCATCGACGCCCGGCGGCATAAGGGCGGCGAGCTGCGCGATAAACGCCTGATCCTGCTCCGTTTCCGAATCCCTCGATGCAAATACCTCCTGCGGCTCCAGTCCGATCTGCCGCAGGAGAAGCAGGATCTCCGTGCGCGTGAAAAAGCGCAGGTGCGTGCGGTCGAGGATGCCCGCGTCCTCATACGTCCAATGCCCCAAAAGCATCATGCGGAACACTGAAAAATGCATGACATTCGGCACGCTGACGAAGACGCGTCCGCCCGGTTTCAAAAGCGTCACAAGATTTTCCATCGCTCGCTGCGGCTCGCGCAGATGCTCGATGACGTCGCCCAGGAGGATGCAGTCGAACTTCTCATGCCATGCAGGCTTATGCAGCTTTTCCACATCGAGCGCTTCGACGACAGCGAAACGACGTGCAAATGCCGCCGCCTTCTCATTGACCTCGATGCCGTAAAGCCTCGCTTCGGGATTCCTGTTGCGAATGGCGAGGAGCGTCGCCCCGCAGGCGCAGCCAACTTCGAGGACGGCAAGGCCGTGTCTTTCCACCTCCACACGATCTACGAACTCCATTCGCGGAATGAAGGAATACGGATATTTCACGCCGTACTTGCACACAATTCGCTCGTCATCTTGCTTGTCATAGGGAAATCTCCCATAATTTCGATGGGCAAAAACTCCCTGCGCTGCAACGCACGGCCGATCCATCTGCCAAAAGCGCAGGCAGAGGTCGAGCATGAGAAACGGCATCGTATGAAATTCCTCGGAAAAGCCGCCGATCTCCAACAGCGCTCGGCGCTGCGTCAAAAAGCAGAAATCCAAAGATGCATCAACGAAAGAAACATCCCGATTCGCGGACAGGGCTTCAGAGAAGCGGCGCAGCCCCTCCGCGTCCTGATAGCGAAGGCGTTGATCCGCAGGCAGCTCCTGCACCTTGGCCAAACCCAAAGGCGACTGCAGCAGCGGCACGACGAGCGCTGCGCCGTCTACGGCGTCCGCCGCCCGCTTCATGGCTCGAAGAGCCGTGCGAACAAGGACATAGGCCGCCGCCGAAAACAAGACTTCCCGTCCATGCGCATGCTGCAGCGCCGCATTGCAGGAAGCTGCTATGCCGGCCTCCCTGCCATCGAGGATTATGCCGGAAGCGTCTTGCTCCAAATACGCCAAGGCTGCCGCATCCTCGCCGCAGTAGACGAGGATGCGCTCGTATCCTCCGCCAAGACAATTCTCACGCAGATACGCCTCTGCCATGCGCGCTTCCTGCACATCTCCCGTCAAAACCAAAACGATCGTCAGCATACGCTTCCACCCTTCTGCGCGAATCTTTCTCATAATCCTGACTTCCAGTATAGCGACTTTCGACGCTTCACGCAAGAGCTTCCTTATGCTACAATAGGGGAAAGTTTCCGCCGCCGAACGCTCCTGCAAGGAAAGGAACACGCCCATGCCATCCTACAAATACGTCCTGCTCGGCCTCGTCTTCTGCGCCCTCGTGCTGCTCTATCGCTGGATTCCGAGCCGCAAGATCTGGGCGCTCTTCTCCCTCACGCTCCTCTTCGCGGGAGCGGCGGCGTTCTGGAGCTTCCCGCCGCCGCCCGCGCCCAAGATGACGGAGGAAGAGCGCATCGAGATTCATCAGCAGCAGGAAATCTTCACAGCCTGGTACGACGAGCACAAGAAGAACATCACGCAGCTCGACTACAACTGGCAGCAGTACCACAACATTCTTGAGAGCTTCAAGGAGGGCGCGATCGACGTCCAGACGGCCTATGTGCGCTTGCGTGCGCTCACCGAGGACGCCAAGCGCACGCAGGGCGCCGTCGAGGCGAACACCCCGCCGCTCGCGCTCAGCGGCATCAACTACGACCTCTGCGCCTCCGTGCAGCAGAAGACGCTCGCCTACGCCGAAGCGCAGCAGCAGGCGATCAGCCGCACGAAGAACGCCGCCGACCCTGCGCAGCTCCTCACGCGCGACCCCGTCGAGCAGAGCCGCATCCTGGAGGACACGATGATCCGCGAATCGCCGCCCGGCCTCTTCCTCGCCGAAGAAATCAGCGCACTGCGCGAAAATCTCACGATTCCACTAGAAAAGGACGAATAAAATGGGAGCTTCGCATACGTCAAGGACGTATGCGAAGCTCCCATTTTATTTCATTCAGCCATTTCTCGCCGCTGCGACGCGTGCGCGGTACAAGCTGCGCAGCCTGTACCAGAACATCGGCACGACGAGCATCGGCACGCCCATGTAAAAGGCCTGCTGAAGGTCAGGCGTGAAGGCGAGCACGACGAGACAGAACACCTGCGCCCAGATGCCGAAGAGCGTCACGTAGGGAAAGAGCGGCGTCTTGTAGCGCAGGGTATGCTCCAGCCCCTCGGCAATGAGGCGGCGGCGGAAGCGGTACTGGCTCCAGCAGATCGAGATCCACGCGATCGCCCCCGTGCAGCCCGATACAGCGAGGAGATACGTATAGACCGCCGAATCGGGATCGAACGTGTAGAGCAGGATGACGAGCCAGCACGCCGAAACCGACATAAAGATGGAATTGCGCGGCACGCCCTTGCTGTTGATCTGGGCGAGAAAGGCCGGCGCCATGTCCATGCGTGCGAGCGAATAGAGCGCCCGCGCACTCGAATAAAGACCCGAGTTCGAGCACGACACGGCGGCCGTCAGGACGACGAAGGCGAGCGCGGCCGCCAAGGAGTCAAGGCCGTGCGCGGCGAGCGCCGCTGCAAAGACGCTCTCGGAGATGCCAGCCTCCTCCCACGGCAGGATGGAGATCAGAAGGGAGATCGGGACGATGTAGAGCGCGATGATGCGCCACGTCACGTTGCGCACGGCGATGGGGATGCTCTTTTCCGGCTCTTTGCACTCGCCCGCCGCGAGACCGATGATCTCCGTGCCCTGAAAATTCACGAGGATGATGACCATCGTCAGGACGATCGCCCACCAGCCGTTCGGCGTGAAGCCGCCGTTTGAAAGAAGGATGCGCGTGCCGATGAAACCCTCGCCGCCGAAAAGTCCGAGACAGATGAGCGCCGCCACGACGCTGAAGGCGACCAAGGCCAGGATCTTCACGAGGGACAGCCAGAACTCGCTCTCGCCGAACTTATCGACGCGAAAGAGGTTCAGCACGGTCACGACGAGACCAAAGAACACGGCCCACCACAGCTGGCTGACTTCGGGCACGAAGTTGTTCATGATGATGCCCGCGGCGATCATCTCGGACGGCACGTATGCCATCCAGTTGAGCCAGTAGGCCCAGCCCACGCCGCACGCCCACGTCGAAGAGATGTTCTCGCGCGCGTATGCGACGAAAGAGCCTGAAACAGGCTTGGCGACCGCCAGCTCCGCCAAGGAGAGCATGACGCAGAGCACGATGACTCCGCCCAAGAGATACGCCAAGATCGCCGCCGGCCCTGCCTTTTCCAGCACATACCCCGTGCCGAGAAAATAGCCGCTGCCGATGACCCCGCCGAGCGAAATCATCTGCACATGCCGGTTCTTCAGCCCTCTGTTCATCTGCGTCCCATTCATGGCCTTGATAACACAACCTTCCCTATAGCGAAGTTAAAACCCCCTGGAGAAATCCTCTGCACGAATATAGCCTAGGGACAATACTACACCAAACGAAGGGAAATGCCAAGCGGATATTTCTGAGAAATCGCAGGAATTTTTACCTTCCCGATTCTCCTCGTCTTTCACCGGGAAATGTGTTACTATATATGGTGCATCCGCAATGAATATAGCGGAATTGAATCATAAGGAAGAGCAAAAAGCACATGGAAAATTTCACGACGATCGAAACGGGCGGCAAAGCCGAATATGAGATTCAGCGATCACGCTTCATCGCCGAAGCCGCGCATGCGGCGACGGAAGAGGAGGCGCGAGCCTTCCTGCTTTCCTGCAGGAAGAGGTATTACGACGCACGCCACAACCCGAGCGCCTGGGTGCTCGGCGCGGGCAGCGAAAAGCAGAAGTCGAACGACGACGGCGAGCCGGGCGGCACCGCGGGCAATCCCATCTTGGAAGCGATCAAAAAGCGCGGCCTCGTCGATACCGTCGTCGTCGTCACGCGCTACTTCGGCGGCATCAAGCTCGGCGCGGGCGGCCTCATCCGCGCCTACGGGCATGCCGCACACCTCGCGCTCGAAGCCTCCGCCCTCGTGCGCTGTCAGAAGCTCTTCCGCCTCGCCGTGACCGTCGACTACACGCTGCTCGCGCTCGTCGAAAACTTCGTGCGGCAGGAGAATCTTCGCACGGAAGATACCGTCTACGAGGAAAACGTCACCTTGCCGCTCCTTCTGGAGGAGCAGCAGCTCGCTCCCATCCGAACGGCGCTGACCGACCTTGCTGCAGGCCGCGCCGCCTTCGAGGAGCGCGGCACAGTTTGGTGCAGGGCAGCGGTCGAGAAGGCGTCCTCTCGCAAGAATGAACGCCTGTAAAAGCCGGCCGCCTGCTCATCGGCAAGCGCATTCTGTGCAGACAGCTCCTGCAGCATTCGTCATCCTCTCCATCGAAAGTTTAGTTGCGCCGAGCGCCTTGCTGCAAACCTGCCGCACCTCGTCCAAATGCTCCGTGACAAACTCCTTTTGATTTGATATAATGAAGCAGAAAACAAAAAGTGAACCACATTCGTAATTTGGAAGGACTCTCAAGATTTGAACATGTATCCAATCGGCCTGCGCCTTGAAGGGCGCATGGCTCTCGTCGCCGGCGGCGGGGCGGTGGCGCATCGAAAGGTCGCAGGGCTGCTTGCAGCAGGAGCGGCTGTGACCGTCGTCGCGCCGGAGCTCGTGCCGCCCTTGGCGGCGCTTGCGGCCGACGGGCACATCACTTGGCTGGCGCAACTTGCGACGGCGGAGGTTTTCGCATCGCTGCCGCGTGCGCTCCTCGTCTTCTGCGCGACCGACGACCGTGCGGCGAACGCCGCCTTCGGCAAGGCGGCAAAAGAGGCCGGCGCTCTCGTCAACGATGCGACGACGCCCGGGCTTTGCGACTTCTTCCTGCCGGCGGCTTTGCGAGACGGCGATCTCCTCGTCACGGTATCGACGAGCGGCGCATCGCCCGCACTCGCCCGCACGCTGAAGAAGCGGCTCGCCGCCCGTATGGGCGCGAGCTGGGGCGACTGGCTCGAAAGGCTCGCCGCGCTGCGCGAGGAAGCGAAGGAACGCATCGAAGGAAGTGCAGGACGCGAGGCGTTTTGGCGCACGGCTCTTTCGGAGCATATTTTGAATCTTGTTGAAGAAGACAGACTGGATGAGGCGGAGGCAGAGATAAGACATGCACTTGATTGTTTTGGGACTGAATCATAAGACGGCGCCCGTGGATGTGCGCGAGCGGTTTTCCATACCGAAGGACGCCATCCGCAAGGGGTTCCAGCACCTGGCGGAGTATGCCGATCTCCTTGAAGCGGTCGTGCTCTCGACGTGCAACCGCAGCGAGATTTACGCGGTAACGGCGGACGATGCGCACGCGAGCGAGGCCGTGCGCCGCTTCTTCTTCGACCTCACGGGAAACGACGAGGACGTCGAAGAATACCTTTACATGCACGAGGACGAAGAATGCATCCGCCACCTCTTCCGCGTGGCGGCGAGTCTTGATTCGCTCGTCCTCGGCGAGGGGCAGATCCTCTCGCAGGTCAAGCAGGCGTACGCGCTCGCACTCGAAGGCCACGCGACGAGCACCGTGCTGAACACGCTGTTTCACCGCGCGATTGCGACGGGAAAGCGCGTGCGCACGGAGACGCGCATCGCGTGGAGCGCCGTGTCCGTCAGCTATGCGGCGGTCGAACTGGCGAAGGACATCTTCGGCACGCTCGACAAGTCGAGCGTCCTGATCTTCGGCGCGGGAAAGATGGCGGAGCTGACGGCGGAGCATCTCGTCTCGCACGGCGCGAAGAAGCTCTACATCGCGAATCGCCACATGGAAAAGGCCGAGGCGTTCGCCGCTCGCTTCGGCGGCGAGGCCGTGCCGTTCGAGCGTGCGATGGAAAAAGCTGAGGACGTCGACGTCGTCGTGACCTCGACGGGCGCGCCGCACTACGTCGTCAAGGCGTGGGAGACGCGCCACCTCATGACCCAGCGAAAGGGGCGGCCGCTCGTCTTCATCGACATCGCCGTGCCGCGCGACGTCGATCCCGAGGTCGAGGAAATCAAGGGCGTGAAGCTCTTCAATATCGACGCCTTGGAAGCCGTCGTCGACGATCACATGGAGGAGCGCAAGCAGGAGGCGGTCGAAGCCTCGCGCATCGTCGAGGAGGAAATCGTCTCCATCGAGAAGCGCTTCCAATACCTCTCGTGCCGCCCGCTGATGGCGCTCCTCTCCGAGCGCTGCGAGCGCATACGATGTCGTGAGATGCAGCGTGCGCACACGAAGCTGCCCGAACTCACGGAGGAGCAGCAGCGTGCCGTCGACCACATGACGCGCATGATCGTCCGAAAGATCCTGCGCACGCCGATGATGAAGCTCAACGCATCGGCGGGAACGGCGGACGAGGCATTCTACATCGAGGCGATGCGAAGCCTCTTCAAGCTTGATACGATAGGGGAGACGGGAACTTGTGAAGAAAGACACCATCGTTATAGGTACGCGCAGCAGTAAGCTCGCACTTTGGCAGGCGGACTATGTAGAGGCGAAGCTCCGGGAGAGATACCCGGAGCTTCCTGTCGTACAAAAGCGCATGACGACGAAGGGCGACCGCGTGCTCGACGCGCCGTTGGCGAAAATCGGCGGCAAGGGGCTTTTCACGAAGGAGCTTGAGCAGGCGATGCTCGCGGGCGAAATCGACCTCGCCGTGCACAGCCTCAAGGACATGCCGACGGAACTGCCCGAAGGGCTCATGCTCGCCGCTGTGACCGAACGCTTTGACCCCGGCGACGCCGTCGTGAGCCCGCACTATCAAACGCTCGTGAACCTTCCCCAAGGCGCGAAGGTCGGCACGTCGAGCCTTCGCCGCCGCGCACAGCTCCTCGCCAAGAGGCCCGACCTTGAGATCGTCAGTCTGCGCGGCAACGTGAACACGCGGCTCAAAAAGCTCGAAGAAGAAAATTTCGATGCCATAATCCTCGCCGTCGCCGGACTCAAGCGCCTGGGCTTCCATGACCGCATCACCGAGATTTTGCCGCGCGAAATCTGTCTGCCCGCCGTCGGACAAGGCGCCCTCGCCATCGAGGCGCGTGCGGACGACGAGGCGACGCTCTCCCTCATCGCCTTCCTCGACGACGCGGCGACGCGTGCGGCGGCGAGAGCGGAACGCGCCTTCCTCGCACGCGTCGAGGGCGGCTGCCAGGTGCCCGTCGGCGTCTACGCCGAGGCGGCGGACGAAGCGCTCGAAATGGAGGCGGTCATCGCCTCCATCGACGGCGAGCGCCTCTATCGCAAGAAGAAGGCGGGCAGCGCCCTTGACGCCGAGAAAATCGGCCGTGCGCTCGCCGAGGAACTGCTCGCCATGGGCGGCAAAGAAATCCTGCAGGAACTCGGCCTGCTGCAACCGTAAGGAGGAAAGCGAAGCTATGGTATATCTTGTCGGAGCCGGCCCCGGAGATCCGGGGCTTTTGACGGTCAAGGCGCACGCGTGTCTCAAAAAAGCCGACACCGTCGTCTATGACTACCTCGCGGACAGCCGCATCCTCGCGCTCGTGCCGGAAGAAGCCGAGCGCATCTACGTGGGAAAAAGCGCGGGCAACCACGCGATGAAGCAGGAAGACATCTCGAAGCTCCTCGTCAAGCTCTCCCGCGAAGGAAAATGCGTCGTGCGCCTCAAGGGCGGCGACCCCTTCGTCTTCGGGCGCGGCGGCGAGGAAGCGCTGCTCTTGGCGGAAAACGGCCTGCCGTTTGAGATCGTGCCGGGCGTGACTTCCGCCATCGCCGTGCCCGCCTATGCGGGCATCCCCGTCACGCACCGCGGCGTCGCCGTCTCCTTCGCCGTCGTCACGGGGCACGAAGACCCGACGAAGGAAGCCTCCGGGCTAGACTGGCAGAAACTCGCGACGGGAGTCGATACGCTCGTCTTCCTCATGGGCGTGGGCAATCTCCCCGCCATCACAGCCGAGCTCATGCGCCACGGCCGCGCCGGCAATACGCCCGCCGCCGTCATCCGCTGGGGCACGCGCCCCGAGCAGGAGACGCTCATCACGACCGTCGAAAACGCCGCTGACGATGTGGCGCGAGCCGGGCTCAAGCCGCCCGCCATCTTCCTCGTCGGCGACGTCGTGCGCTATCGCGAGAAGCTGCGCTGGTTCGACGCGCCCGAGAGGCGTCCGCTCTTCGGCAAGCGCGTACTCGTGACGCGTGCACGCGCCCAAGCCTCGAAGCTCACCGAAGGCCTCGAAGCGCTCGGCGCCGCGTGCCTTGAAGTGCCCGCGATCCGCATCAAAGAGCCTTCCGACGGCGGCGCGGCGCTTCATGCCGCCATCGCTCATATCGCCGACTACGACTGGCTGATCTTCACGAGCGCGAACGGCGTCGAGCATTTCTTCCGCGCCCTTGACGCCGCGGGCAAGGACGCACGCGCCCTCGCCCGCGCCAAAGTCGCCGCCATCGGCCCTGCGACAGCCGCCGCGCTCGCCGCCTGCGGCGTCCACGCCGACTGCATGCCCGGCGAATACCGCGCCGAAGCCGTCGTCGAAGCCCTCAAGGGCGATGTGCGAAACGGCACGCGCGTCCTCCTCGCACGCGCCGAAGAAGCGCGCGAAGTGCTGCCCGAAAGCCTCAAGGCGCTCGGCGCAGAGGTCACCGTCGCCGCCGCCTACTGCACAAAGCAGGCAGAGGCCGACGGCGCTTCTCTCGCAAAAAAACTCACGAGCGGCGAGATCGACATCGTGACTTTCACAAGCTCTTCGACGGCAAAGAACCTCTGCGCCATCCTCGGCGGCGCAGAGCCTCTGCAGCATGTCAAGTGCGTCGCCATCGGCCCCATCACGGCGAAGACGTGCGAGGCTCTCGGCATAAAGCCCGCAGCCGTCGCCAAAGAATACACGATCGAAGGACTCATCGAAACCATCAAGGAGATGCTGTTATGCTGAAGCAAACCCTTCGTCCGCGCCGCCTGCGCAGGACGGCGAACATCCGCGCCATGGTGCGCGAGACGGAGCTTTCCGTCCGTGATTTCGTCTACCCCATCTTCGTCGTGCCCGGCGAGAATATCAAGGAGGAAATCCCCAGCATGCCGGGCTGCTTCCACCTCTCCGTCGACCGCGCCGTCGAGCAGACGAAAGAACTCGCCGCACTCGGCATTCCCTCCGTCGAAGTCTTCGGCCTGCCCGAGTACAAGGACGAGATCGGCTCTTCGGCATGGGACGCGAAAAGCCCCGTGCAGCAAGCGATCCGCGCCATCAAACAGGCGGAGCCGGAGCTTGCCGTCGTCGGCGACGTCTGCCTTTGCCAGTACACGTCGCACGGCCACTGCGGCAAACTCTCGGGCCACGAAGTCGACAACGACGCTACGCTGCCGCTCCTTGCCAAGACGGCGGTCAGCCAGGCGGAAGCCGGCGCCGACATCGTCGCGCCGTCCGACATGATGGACGGACGCATCGCCGCCCTGCGCGAAGCCTTGGACGAAGCCGGCTTCTCCCATGTCTCCATCATGAGCTACGCCGTCAAGTACGCTTCGGCGTACTACGGCCCCTTCCGCGACGCTGCGGACTCCGCGCCCTCCTTCGGCGACCGCCGCGCCTACCAGATGGATCCCGCCAACGCACGCGAAGCGATGAAGGAAGTCGCGCTCGACCTCGCCGAGGGAGCGGACATCATCATGGTCAAGCCCGCGCTCGCCTACCTCGACATCGTGCGCCGCGTGCGCGACGCCATCGACCGCCCCGTCGCCGTCTACAACGTCAGCGGCGAATACGCGATGGTCAAGGCGGCGGCGGCGAACGGCTGGATCGACGAGAAGCGCATCGTGCTCGAAACGCTCACGGGCATGAAGCGCGCGGGCGCCGACATCATCATCACCTACCACGCGATCGACGCGGCGAAGTGGCTTCAAGGCTGAAAAGGAGCGAAATATGCTGAACTTAGAAAAATCCCTGGAAGCGTTTGAAGAAGCGAAGACCCTGATGCCGGGCGGCGTCAACAGTCCCGTGCGCTCCTACAGAAACGTCGACTGCAATCCGCCCTTTATCGCGCGCGGCGAAGGCGCGCACATCTTCGACATCGACGGCAACGAGTACGTCGACTATGTGCTGTCGTGGGGGCCGCTCGTCGCCGGACACGCGCATCCCGCCGTCGTAAGCGCACTGGCTGACGCCGCCGCACGCGGCACGAGTTACGGCGCGCCGACGACGCTCGAATCCGACCTCGTGCGCCTCGTGCAGAAGGCATATCCTTCGATGCAGCTCGTGCGCATGGTCAACTCGGGCACGGAAGCGACGATGAGCGCCCTGCGCCTTGCACGCGGCTTCACGGGACGCTCGAAAATCGTCAAGTTCGTCGGCTGCTACCACGGCCACAGCGACAGCCTGCTCGTCGACGCAGGCTCGGGGCTTGCGACCTTCGGCGTACCGTCGAGTCCCGGCGTGACCGAGGGCATCGCCAAGGACACGATCACTGTGCCGTTCAACGACTCGGACGCCATCACACGCGTCATGACGGAATACGGCAAGGACATCGCCTGCATCATCGTCGAGCCTGTCGCAGGCAACATGGGCTGTGTCCTGCCCGAAAACGGCTATCTCGACACCTTGCGCACTTTGAGCGAAAAGCTCGGCGCACTCCTCATCTTCGACGAAGTCATGTGCGGTTTCCGCGCCTCCTTGGGCGGCGCACAGGCGGCCTACGGCATCACGCCCGATCTCACGTGCCTCGGCAAGATCATCGGCGGCGGCCTGCCTTGCGCGGCCTACGGCGGCCGCCGTGACATCATGGAGCAAATCGCGCCCGCAGGCCCCGTCTATCAGGCGGGCACGCTCTCGGGCAATCCGCTCGCCATGACGGCGGGCATCGAAACGCTCAAGCTCATCTTGAAAGAACCCGAGCCGGGAGAAGCCGACGCGAGCCGCGCGCTCACCTTGAAGACGAAGAAGCTCGTCCTCGGCCTTGAGTCCGCCGCACGCGAGGCGGGAGTCAAGATTCAGACGCACCAAGCCGGCTCGATGTTCAGCATATTCTTCAACGAAGGCAAGGTCAAGGACTACGCAAGCTCCGCCGCTTCGGATCAGGAATCCTTCAAGGTTTGGTTCCGCGCCATGCTCGAACAGGGCGTCTACCTCGCCCCCTCGCAGTTCGAGACGCTCTTCCTCTCGCTCGCCCACACAGATGAAGACATCGACCGCACGATCGCGGCGGCGGAAAAGGCGTTTCGAACGGTCAAGGAAAAGAAGTGAAGATGATGCAGTCCATACGGCTGACCGTGCCGCATGGACTGCATCAAAACATAACATAAAAGCAAACAGCCCGACAGGCAAGCCGTCGGGCTGTTTGTGTTTGAACGACCTGAATCGGATGCGTTCTTACTTGTCGTAGG
>ERZ773005.393-NODE-393-length-35722-cov-13.396417_pt1 | contig 35722 bp, 39 predicted proteins | sample MGYA00580666_ERZ773005 | MGnify/ENA primary metagenome ERZ773005 (study PRJEB29015, sample SAMEA2737999) | human oral metagenome | biome: human oral; feature: human-associated habitat; material: dental | place: China | collected 2061 ...
GCGCAACTGGTTTGGGACCAGTGGGTCGCGGGTTCAAATCCTGCCACCCCGACCAAGTAAAGATCTGCCGGGCAGGTCTTTTTTTATTACAAGCATCAGATTATAGCTGTTTGTTTAGAGGTTTTACCAGCATTTCCAATTTATATAGTGTATTTAAAGTTGGAGATACTATATAGCTGAAATGCCGAAAATTTCATCAGAAAAAAAGTATTATTAAATGATTTTTTTACTTGTTTTTCATTGACAAATAGCCGTTTTAATGAGAAAATGTTTTCAGTCGTTAATTTACGTAGTAAAAGATATATGAAGTTAGGGAGGTTTCGTTTATGAATAAGGCGGATCTAGTTGCGGTAATCGCAGAGAAGACAGGTTTTACTAAGAAGGATGCTGAAGCAACAATCAATGCATTTGTTAGCACAGTAGAAGAGGCTCTTATCAAGGGGGAGAAAGTTCAGCTAATCGGATTTGGTACTTTTGAAGCTAGAGACAGAAAAGCTAGAAAAGGTAGAAACCCAAGGAATCCTGGTGAAGTTATTAAGATTCCTGCATCAAAGGCACCTGTATTTAAGGCCGGCAAGGCACTTAAGGCAGCTGTAAATAAATAGGTTTTGTTTTAGAATTTTACGGACATTTCCTTGCGGGGAGGTGTCCGTTTTTTATTGCATGAAATAAGGTGAGGTATGAGAATAGATAAATTCTTGAAAAATTCAAGGATTATAAAGCGAAGAACTTTGGCTAAAGAGGCTTGCGAGAAGCAGAGGATATTGCTGAATGACAGGATAGCAAAGCCGGGAACCGAGGTGAATGTCGGTGATATCATAACGCTTAAGTTTGCCGCCGGCGAAAAGCGTATAAAAGTACTTGATGTGAGTGAACATGTATCGAAGGCATCGAGTCTTGATATTTATGAAGAGCTATAAACAGGCATGAGCTGTAAGCGCCTTTGATGTATGCATATATAATAATAAAGCGCCGAATTTTAAATATAAAAGTCGGCTGTGGTTTTTTGCAGGTGGCTTTAATTAATTGTTTATTAAATGGCAGTATGGAATAAATGTCTTACAGTTGTAATCAACGGCTTATGAAAAATGCTGCTGATATATACTGTTGTTTATTTTAAGCAATAACTTTTTAGTTACGGCATACAGCATTATAGATTGCAAAGGTATGAGGATTGCCAGTTTTATAAGCCTTGACGTTATGAATGGAATGAATGGTGGCTTGTTCATAAAGAAAAAATATAGCCACGTTGAATTGAGTAAAAGGTCTATCACAAGGCTCAGCGCAGCAGATAACATGATGGAACGCTTTATTGATACGGGCTTATCGTGCAAAAATTTACCGCATATATATCCTCCGAAGATTGCGGAAATCGTAAACCCTACAAAGAAGGTACCGTGAGGTAAAATCAGTGCTCCCATGATATCGCTGATCCCCGATGCCAAAGCAGATTTATTAGCTCCAAAGATCATGCCCATAGCTGCTGCTGATATAAATCCGAAGTCGAATTGCATACCGGCTATGGGGATTGCCAGTACATCGGCAAATAAGATGTTAAGGACTATGAGAATTGCGAGTCCTACAATTTCTCGGGTAGACATTGCAGTTTTCATTTTACTTCCTTTCTTCTTTTATGCATTTAAAAAACATGATAACATAATCAAAAGCAATTTTTCAAAGGAGCAGTATATGAAGGTGGGCTTTCTCACGCTTGGATGCAAGGTAAATCAATACGAAACTAGGGCTGTAGCGGAGAAATTTTCAAGCAAGGGCTATGAAGTTACAAGCGGTACAAAGGATGTTGACATAGCCATAATAAACAGCTGTAGCGTTACAAGTATGGCGGAAAAGAAGGTAAGACAGGCTATCAGAAAAATGAGGCGTGAAAATCCTGATTCCGTAATTGCGGTGATGGGCTGCTATCCTCAAAGGGACGGGGGAGCTACGTTGAAAAGTTTAGGATGCAATGTAATCATAGGAAATGAATCAAAACTTGGCATAGTAGAAAAAGTTGAAAAATTTTTAAAAGAACAATCTGTGATTATAGATGTTACCGACATAAACAGGTGCAAAACGTTTGAAAATATACAGGCTACCTGCGATATAGACGGCAGGAAGAGGGCATATATTAAAATCCAGGATGGCTGCGACAGGTATTGCACCTACTGCATAATTGCACATGTAAGGGGGCAGGTGAGAAGCAAAAAGGTAGATGATATATATGAAGAAGCTAAGAAGCTTGTAGAAGACGGTTACAGAGAGATAGTGCTTACAGGTATAAACACCGCACTTTACGGCGAGGATTTACATCAAGGCATAGGGAAATCCATGGTGGATGTGATCAACAAAATATCTACCATCCCGGGGGATTTTAGAATCCGTATAGGGTCTCTGGAACCGACGGTTGTAAATAAAGAATATATCAATTTAATAAAAAACCTTCCAAAGCTCTGCCGGCATGCGCATCTCTCAGTGCAAAGCGGCAGCAATGATGTGCTCGCTGCAATGGGGAGAAATTATACGAGGGAAGAGTATATAGATATTGTAGATATGCTGAGGGATGCTCACGGCAACTATGGAATAAGCACGGATATTATAGTTGGTTTTCCTGGCGAGAGCGAAAAAGATTTTGAGCAGAGTCTCATGTTGGTAGAGAAGATTCCTTTTACGAAGGTGCATATTTTCAGGTATTCTGAAAGGGCGGGAACGCCTGCGGCAGGTTTTAAGAATATGATAAAAGAAGAAATAAAGACAAGGAGAATGAAGGAGCTTTCTACTATTGCAAAGGACAGCATGAGAAGATTTCATGAATTAAATATGGGAGACAGGAGAGGCGTGATATTTGAAATGAAAGAGGAAGGCGCATACACAGGTTATACGGATAACTATATAAAGGTGAAGTATAAACCGCCCTTAGATGTAGGAAAAAGAATTGAGAACTCTCTTGAAAAAGGTGATATAATTGACGTAGAACTTTTAAAGGACTGCACGGACTATATGACCTGTAAGATAGAGTAAGTTAAGCCTGCGAAGCGTATAGAGGCAATGAGGTAAACGGTTATAGAATGACTGCAAGGCAGAGTGTATCGGGTTGTAAAGAAAGAAATAAGTATAATATGGATAATAAATCTTGACTATATGATGGGGAAGGCTTAGTTTGTTAAAATTATAAAGGAGGTATGTTGAAAGCCGGTAATATAAAAGATTGTTTGTATAGGTTCGGTTTACGCATTTTCAGAGTTTGGAGGAACAGGATGGGTGATTGTATATTTTGTAAAATAATAAAAGGCGAACTACCGTCGGAAAAGGTCTATGAAGATGATATGATAATGTGTTTTAAAGATCTTGAGCCGCAGGCTCCGGTGCATGTGCTCATAATACCGAAAAAGCATATAGCTTCTATGGATGAACTCAAGGATGAAGATGCGCAAATAATAGCGCATATGAACCTGAAGGTTAAGGAAATAGCGAGCGCGCTGGGACTTTCTAACGGATATAGAGTGGTTATAAATTGTGGAGAGGACGGGCTTCAGACAGTGCCGCACCTCCACATGCATCTACTGGGAAAACGTTTTATGAAATGGCCTCCGGGCTAGAAAAAAAGAAAATAAAGAGATACGCACGGAGGGTAGTGAACGTTTGCGAGCGATAAGCCTTGGAATTCAGGGGTTTTATTTGCATAAAAGTGGTAATTTTGATATTTTTAAAAAGAATTTGAAAAAAGTAGCTTGACGGCTACTTTTTCTTCAATTATAATGAGAAGGCTTGATCGTAGCGAAGAAGTGAGATGTTGCGTGCTACTGCGAGAACTCTCATGGAGAAAGGTGTCTGCTGGACGGAGGCCGCTTGAAGAATGCAAAGCGTTTTGTCGTTGCGAAAACATAGTAATACACACGGTAGAGCGTAAAGGCGATGAAGCTTACAATGATAGGAATTCAAGGATTACAGTAGCAAGAAAGTGAGAGGAAAGAATGTCAGAAGTTAAAAAGATCAGAATCAAACTAAAGGGTTATGATCATGCCGTTTTGGATAAATCGGCGGAAAAGATTGTAAATGCAGCCAAGGATACGGGAGCGGAGGTCGCAGGACCTATACCTCTACCTACAGAAAAGGAAGTCGTTACGATAATAAGAGCTGTGCATAAGTATAAGGACAGCAGAGAACAGTTTGAGCAGAGGACGCACAAGAGACTGATAGATATCAGCAGTGCATCTTCAAAGACTGCAGATGCGCTTACAAAGCTGGAGCTTCCGGCAGGTGTAAATATAGAGTTGAAGTTAAGTTAGACCCAAAGATTAGAATGATTGCAACTTGCAATCCGCTGTAAAGGAGGAAGGGACTATGAAGAAAATTTTCGGCAAGAAAGCAGGCATGACACAAATTTTTACAGAAGACGGTGTTTCCATACCCGTAACGGTAATAGAAGCATATCCTGCAAAGGTGGTACAGATTAAAACTCAAGCTACAGATGGATATGATGCCGTTAAGGTGGCGTACATAGAAACAAAGGAACACAGGATAAACAAGCCTAAAAAAGGTGAGCTCGACAAGGCAAAAGCCGGCGCTATGAGGAAGATGGCGGAATTCACACCTGAAAACGGCGTTGAATATAAGGTCGGCGATGTAATCACCGTGAGCGAACTTTCTGAAGGCAACAAAGTGGATGTTACGGGAACCAGCAAGGGTAAAGGTACGGCAGGTAACATTAAAAGACATGGACATAGAAGAGGCCCTATGTCGCACGGTTCTAAGCATAAGAGACTTGCAGGTGCGCTGGCGGGAGCTGCGTATCCGGGAAGAGTGTTCAAAGGGAACAAAGGCCCCGGACATATGGGAGATGAACAGGTTACGGTTCAGAACCTCGACCTTGTAAAACTCATAGAGGACAGGAATGTGTTGCTTGTAAAGGGAGCAGTGCCCGGCAAAAAGGGTGGAGAAGTGATGGTTACATATTCAAAAAAAAGCGAATATGTACTCAGCGGTAAGGCGGCAGAAGACGCTATAGCGGCGAGAGAAGCGGCAAGACAAAAGCAGGAAGAAGACAAGAAAACTGCAGACAAGGCACCTAAGAAAGCGCAGCCTGCCAAAGCCGATGAGAATAAAGAAGCTGAATCTCAAGAAAAGACCGGCGATAATGCTAACGAAGAAAAACCGGCTGCAGAACAGGAAGCGGCAACAGAAGAAACTACAAAAGAAGAACCTGCAAAGGTAGAGGCTCAGGATAAAGAAGAAGCAGTTACAGACGATAAGGATAACTAGAAGGGAGAATGGTGTAAGATGTCTGAAGTAAATATGATGACAATTGAGGGCAAGGACGCCGGCAAGCTAAAGCTAAGCGATGCGGTGTTTGGAATTACCCCGAATGAAAATGCTGTAAGGGAAGTTATTAAAAACTTTCTTGCAAATAATAGGCAGGGCACACAATCTGCCAAGACCCGAGGAGATGTACGTGGAGGCGGAAGAAAGCCGTTTAGACAAAAGGGAACGGGCAGAGCTCGTCAAGGAAGCACGACGGATCCTACAAAGGTAGGAGGCGGTGTAGCGTTTGCACCTAAGCCAAGGTCATACAGCTATACGCTACCTAAGAAGGTTAAGAAGCTCGCTATGATTTCCGCACTTTCTTCCAAGGCGCAGAATAAAGAATTGATAGTCCTTGACAAGCTTGAGATAGCAGATTACAGAACTAAGGATGTTGTGGAGATGTTAAAAAATGTGAAGGCTGCAAAGAAGGCGCTTATAGTGACGGCGGACAAGGATGAAAAAGTTGTGAAATCGGCGGCAAACATTCCGAATGTAGAGACTACCAATGTTTCACGCATGAACGTATATGAGATTGTAAACCATACGAATTTCATCGCAACTAAGGCGGCAATAGAAAAGATAGAGGAGGTGTATGCATAATGAATTCATATGATGTAATAAGAAAACCTGTGATATCTGAAATGAGCATGGATCAGGCGGCAGAAAAGAAATATACCTTTATTGTAGATAAAAACGCTACAAAGGATCAGATCAAAAAATCCATATCCGATATTTTTGAAGTGGATATTAAAAGCGTAAACGTAATGAACAGGAAGGGTAAGCTAAAGCGTCAAGGCGCAAAGGCGGGAAGAAGACCCGACACGAAAAAGGCTATCGTAACGCTTACAGAAGATAGCAAAGCAATTGAGTTTTTCGAGGCTATGTAGAAAAGGAGGAAGATGTAGATGGGTATTAAGAAATATAAACCGATTACTCCGGGACAAAGAGGAATGACGGTATCTACCTTTGAAGAAGTGACGAAAACAAAGCCTGAAAAATCACTTACTAAGTCAATGTCAAAACATGCGGGTAGAAATTCACATGGCAAGATAACGGTGAGACACCGTGGTGGCGGTCATAAGAAAAAATATAGAATTATTGATTTTAAGAGAAACAAGGACGGAATAGAGGGCAAGATAGCAGCGATAGAGTATGATCCTAATAGAACTGCAAATATTGCGTTGGTTCATTACAAGGATGGCGAAAAGCGCTACATCATAGCCCCTAGAAATCTTGAAGTCGGTGATGTAATCATGTCGGGCGTAGATGCCGACATAAAAATAGGAAATACGCTACCTATAAAGAACATCCCTGTGGGTACCGTGATACATAATATCGAAATGAAAAAGGGCAAGGGCGGACAGCTTGTGAGAACTGCAGGCGGTGGCGCTCAGTTAATGGCTAAGGAAGGCGATTATGCTCAGTTGAGACTGCCTTCATCTGAAATGAGAAAAGTCAGAATAGAATGTAGAGCTACTATCGGCGAGGTAGGCAATACGGACCATGGCAACATCAACATAGGAAAGGCCGGTAAAAAGAGGCATATGGGAAGAAGGCCTGTAGTAAGAGGTTCCGCTATGAATCCTAACGACCATCCACACGGCGGTGGTGAAGGAAAGACAGGCATAGGTAGACCTAGCCCTGTTTCACCTTGGGGTAAGCCGGCGCTCGGAATGAAGACACGCAAGAAAAAGCATTCGGATAAGTACATAGTAACAAGAAGAAAATAAGGGGGTAAATAGTGAGCAGATCGATTAAAAAGGGGCCTTTTGTAGATAAGAAGCTTCTTGCGAAGATAAATGCTATGAACGAGGCTAACGACAAAAAGGTCGTAATAACATGGTCAAGGCCATCCACGATATTTCCGCAGATGGTAGGACATACAATAGCGGTACATGACGGAAGAAGACACATACCGGTATACATAACTGAAGATATGGTAGGACACAAGCTGGGAGAATTTGCCCCGACCAGAACATATAGAGGGCATGATGCGGATAAAAAGTCCGGTGCAACAGTAAAGGGTGTAGATATAAAGGCGGTAGCCAAGGCTGAGAAGACGGAAAAAGCACCTGAAGCGAGTGAAGCGGAGTAAAGGAGATAAAAAATGGAAGCAAGAGCAATTGCAAAATACGTTAGAATGTCTCCAATCAAGTTAAAACCGGTAGCGAACTTGATAAGAGGCAAGCAGCTTGAAGAGGCAAAGACCATACTTAAATTCACCAGTGGTAAGGGTGCGGAAATTTTTGAATCTGTACTCACTTCAGCAGCGGCAAATGCAGAAGAGAAGAATCTCAATGCCGATGAGCTATACGTTTCAGATGTGTATGCAAACCAAGGGCCTACTATGAAGCGTTGGAGACCGGGCCCTCAGGGAAGAGCGTTCAGAATTTTAAAACGAACCAGTCACGTCGGAATAGTGTTAAAAGAGAAAGAGTCTAAGTAGGAGGTAGGCAATGGGTCAAAAGGTAAGTCCACACGGATTAAGAGTAGGAATCAACAAGGAATGGGGCTCAAAGTGGTATGCTGACAAGAAAAGTTTTGCTGACTTTCTAGCAGAGGATAAGGCCATAAGAGAGCATGTGAAGACAAAGCTTTACGGAGCGGGAGTTTCCAAGATATTGATTGAAAGACCTGCAGAAGACAAGGTAAAGGTGACCATAGCTGTTGGACGTTCAGGGATGGTTATAGGAAAAGGTGGTGACGGTCATGAAGCTATCAAAAAGAGTCTTGCAAAGCTTACTGGCAAAGAAGTTGCGGTAGACATAAGACAGGTAGGAAGAACGGAGCTTGATGCGCAGCTTACAGCCGAGAGAATTGCAGAGGATCTCGAGAAGAGAGTGTCTTATAGAAGAGCTATGAAGCAGGCGATGGGAAGAGCCATGAAGGCAGGAGCTAAAGGAATAAAGCTTTTGGTTTCAGGGCGATTAGGCGGTGCTGAAATAGCAAGAGATGAAAAGTATAGCGAAGGCAATGTGCCGCTTCATACTTTAAGGTCGGATATAGACTATGGATTTGCAGAAGCGGATACAACATATGGAAAGCTCGGCGTTAAGATTTGGATAAATCATGGTGAAATTCTCGATAAGGGGTTACAAGATCTTATAAGAGAAGAGAAGAAGGACGGCAGAAAGCCTACAGGTAAGAGAAGAAACGATAGAAGAAGGCAGAGAAACAGAAGAGAGGACGACAGCAAGAAAAATAAGCCTTTATACATGAGGAAGCGTCCAAAGGCTGTCAAACCTGAGCCTGCAGAACCTGAAAAAGGAAATGAAGCAGCGGTAGAGGCAGCACCGGCACCTACAGAGGTAAGCGAAGCCCCTAATACAAGTGCAGAAAACAATACGAGTGAAGAGCAAAATATAGGGAAAGGAGAATAGCATCATGTTAATGCCAAAGCGAGTAAAGCGCAGAAGGGTGCATAGAGGTAGGATGAAAGGCGTAGCCACCAAGGGAAACAAGGTTACCTACGGTGAATATGGGCTTGTATCTCAAGAACCTGCTTGGATCACTTCAAATCAGATAGAAGCTGCCAGAATAGCGATGACAAGATATATGAAAAGAGGCGGTGATGTATATATAAAGATATTTCCTCACAAGCCGGTTACTAAAAAGCCCGCAGAGGTTAGGATGGGATCCGGTAAGGGTTCGCCTGAATACTGGGTTGCAGTGGTAAAGCCGGGAAGGGTGATGTTTGAAATAGCAGGTGTTACCGAAGCACAAGCGAGAGAAGCCATGAGGCTTGCATCACATAAATTACCGGTAAAGTGTAAATTTGTAAAAAAAGGTGAAGAAGGCGGTGAAGCATAATGGAACTAAAGGAAATGAGGGATTTGGACAAGGAACAATTGCTAGGAAAGCTAGAAACTTCAAAACAAGATCTATTTAATCTAAGGTTTCAGCATGTTACAGGTCAACTTGAAAATCCGATAGCGATGAGAGAGAAAAGAAGAGAAATCGCTAGAATAAAAACAGTTATCAACGAAAAAGAAAACGATAAGTAGGAAAGGAGGGTAAATTTATGGAAACTACAAGAAATGCGAGAAAAACAAGAGTGGGAATGGTAACAAGCAATGCGATGGATAAAACCATTACAGTATCGCTGGAAAATTTCGTAAGGCACTCTCTTTATGGAAAAGCTGTAAAACGCAGCAAGAAGGTAAAGGCACATGATGCTGAAAACACCTGCAACGTAGGTGATAAGGTAAGAATAATGGAAACCAGACCGCTATCTAAGGATAAGAGGTGGAGATTGGTAGAAATTATAGAGAAGGTTAAATAAGGAGGGCTGCGATGATACAAACTGAAACCAGATTACAGGTTGCTGATAATTCCGGGGCTAAAGAACTCCTATGTTTTAAGATTCTCGGAGGTACTAAAAGAAAGTACGCACACATCGGAGATGTAGTTGTTTGTTCCGTAAAGGAAGCTTCTACAGGAGGTGTGGTAAAAAAAGGTGATGTTGTAAGAGCTGTAATAGTGAGAACTACAGCAAAGCAGAGAAGAAAAGACGGAAGCTATTTAAGATTTGATGAGAATGCGGCCGTTGTCATAAAAGAAGATATGACACCTGCAGGAACACGTATTTTCGGACCTGTTGCTAGAGAGCTCAGAGACAAAAACTTTATGAAAATTGTTTCCCTGGCGCCGGAAGTATTGTAAGGAGGAGACTTTTATGAAGATAAAGAAAGACGACACCGTGATGGTAATCGCCGGTGCAGACAAGGGCAAAAAGGGGAAGGTGCTCAGAACTTACCCTAAGGACGACAGAGTGGTGGTAGAAGGCGTAAACGTAAGAACAAAGCACAAGAAACAGACACCTACTCAAAGAGCCGAGATAGAGCATATCGAATGTCCAATTCACGTTTCCAACGTAATGTATTATGACCAGGATGAAAAAGAGGCTACAAGAATCGGATATGGATATGAAAACGAACAGAAAGTAAGAAAGTCAAAGAAAACAGGTAAGATAGTAGATTAGAGAGGAGAAGGTTGTGGCTAATACAAGATTGGAACAAGCGTACAAAAATGAAATTTTCAAGGCGCTTATGGAAAAATTCGGCTACAAGAACCCTATGCAGGTGCCAAAGCTTGAGAAGATCACTCTAAACATAGGATTGGGCGAAGCTAAAGAGAATTCAAAGCTTATGGATACCGCTATAGAGGAACTTAAGCTTATTACGGGACAAAAGCCGGTAGTAACTAAAGCGAAAAAGTCCATCGCAAACTTTAAGGTAAGAGAAGGAATGGCTGTAGGGCTTAAGGTAACTTTAAGAGGCGATAACATGTATGTGTTCGCCGATAAGTTTTTCAACATTGCGCTTCCAAGAGTGAGAGACTTCAAGGGTGTAAATAAGAACTCATTTGACGGCAGAGGCAATTACTCTATGGGCATAAAAGAACAGTTAATTTTCCCTGAAATAGTTTACGATGATGTAGATCTTGTGAAGGGTATGAATATTGTATTTACAACGACCGCAAAAACGGATGAAGAAGCACTTGAACTTCTGAAACTTTTGGGGTTACCGTTTGAGAAATAGTAGGAGGAATCAATGGCTAAAACTTCTCTAAAAGTAAAACAAAAAAGGAAACCTAAGTTTTCAACAAGGGCATATACGAGGTGCAGAGTGTGCGGAAGACCGCATTCGGTGCTAAAGAAGTATGGCATTTGTAGAATTTGTTTCAGAGAACTTGCATACAAGGGCGAAATCCCCGGCGTAAAAAAAGCAAGCTGGTAAAATTAGAAAGGAGAGACCAAAATGACAATGACAGATCCAATAGCGGATATGCTTACAAGAATTCGAAATGCAAATCTTGCAGGTCATGATGAGGTAGTGGTCCCTAGTTCTAAGATAAAGGAATCTATTGCGGATATTCTCAAGGAAGAAGGATATATCAGTGGATTTGAAAAAATCGAAGATAACAAACAGGGAATGTTAAAAATATCTATGAAGTACGGCGAAGACAGAGCCAAGGTAATCAACGGGATCAAGAAGATCTCAAAGCCGGGGCTTAAGGTATACGCCAAGGCGGATCAGATCCCTAGAGTTCTTGGAGGGCTTGGAATTGCTGTGATTTCCACATCAAAGGGTGTAATCAGCGATGTGCAGGCAAGAAAAGAACATATCGGTGGCGAAGTAATTTGTTACGTTTGGTAGGAGGTAGAGATGTCCAGAATAGGAAACAAGATAATTAAAATCCCACAAGGCGTACAAATTAGCGTAGAGGATGCAAAGGTGACAGTTAAGGGGCCTAAGGGTGAATTGAAGCAGGATATATTCGAAAAGCTTGATGTAAATCAAAAGGACGATGAGCTTATCATCGTAAGACATTCAGACGACAAGGATACTAAGGCGCAGCACGGGCTTGCAAGAGCTCTCATAGCAAACATGGTAGAAGGCGTTTCCAAGGGGTTTGAAAAGAAACTTGAAATACAGGGCGTCGGATATAAGGCTGCAAAGCAGGGAAAGACGCTCGTGTTAAACCTCGGGTTTTCAAATCCTGTAAAGATGGAAGACCCTGAAGGTATTGCTACCGAGGTTTCGGGTGAGCGTGAAATCGTTGTAAAAGGAATCGATAAAACTTTGGTCGGGCAGCATGCCGCTAATATCAGAAGCCACAGAAAACCTGAACCTTACAAGGGTAAGGGCATAAGGTATGAAGGCGAATATGTACGTAGAAAAGAAGGTAAAGCAGGAGCTACAGAATAAGGAAGGAGACGGTAATGGCAAACGATAGCAGAAACAAGAGAAGACTGAAAAGACATTTGAGAATAAGAAAAGACTTATCAGGTACTCCTGAAAAGCCTAGGCTTTGTGTGTTTAGAAGTAATAAAAATATATCAGCTCAGATAATAGATGATATAAGTAAGGTAACGCTTTGTTCAGCATCGACCCTAGATAAAGATTTAGCAGGATCCATAAAGTACGGAGGCAATAAAGAAGCGGCAAAATCTGTAGGTCTTGCGATCGGCAAGAAGGCTATAGAAAAAGGAATTAAGGATGTTGCTTTTGATAGGAGCGGATATATTTACTTCGGTAGGGTGAAAGAGCTTGCTGAAGGTGCACGTGAAGCAGGACTTAATTTCTAGGGAGGTAAAAAATGGCAAAGTTTGATACATCAAAAATGCAACTTGAAGAAAAGATGGTTACGATAAGAAGAGTGGCAAAGACGGTTAAGGGCGGCAGAAATGTAAGATTCAGCGTAACCATGGTAGTAGGTGATGGAGAAGGTCATGTGGGGGTAGGCACCGGCAAGGCTTTGGAAATCCCTGAAGCTGCAAGGAAGGCAACGGAAGATGCTAAGAAGAATTTGATCAAGGTAGCTACCAAGGGCACTACCATTCCGCATAGAATATATGGAGTGCATGGTGCCAGCAAGGTATTGATAATGCCTGCAAAAGAAGGTACGGGAGTAATAGCGGGTTCATCTGCAAGGCTTGTACTGGAAGCTGCAGGGCTTAAGGACGTAAGGGCAAAATCCATAGGATCTGCTAACGCAAATAACCTTGCATATGCTACTTTAACAGGCTTGCGAGAGCTGTTCACGGCAGATAAGGTAGCTAAGCTACGTGGTAAAACGAAGGAAGAGATTGTAGGTTAGGAGATACATGATGGCGGATATTAAAATTACACTTACCAAGAGTACCATCGGTGCATCACCGAAGCAGAAAAAGGTGGTACAGGGTCTAGGACTTAAAAAGATGCATCAATCGGTAATTATGAAAGATAGTCCTTCCACAAGGGGAGCTATTAATAAAGTTTCACATCTTCTTACCGTTACAGAAGCATAGGAGGGAGCAATGAAATTACACGAACTTAGAGCTCCGCAGGGAGCTAGCCGTAAGGCGAAGAGAAAAGGAAGAGGACAGGCTACCGGGCTCGGTACTACTGCGGGTAGAGGAATGAACGGTCAGAATTCCAGAAGCGGTGGTGGAGTGAAGCTTGGATTTGAAGGTGGACAGATGCCACTTTATAGGAGATTGCCAAAACGCGGATTTACTAACAGGTTTGCTAAGAAATATAGCGTTATAAACGTGAGTGATCTTGAAAGATTCGATAACGGCACGGAGGTAAGCCTTGAAGAGCTTTGCAACGCAGGAATCATAAAGCAGCCGGAAGCAAGGCTTAAGGTGCTTGGCGATGGAGAGCTTTCAAAGAAGCTTACGGTAAAGGCTGCGAAATTCAGCAAGATGGCAGCTGAAAAGATAGAAGGAGCCGGAGGAAAGGCAGAGGTGATCTAAAGTGGAAATGTTTAGAACACTGGCAAAGGCATGGAAAAAGCAAGATATAAGGCATAAGATGATATTTACACTACTCATGATGATAGTGTATAGGTTGGGTGCAAACATTCCGGTTCCCGGAATAAACAGAGAAGTGCTCAGCAAGTTGTTCGATGGAGGCGGAGGAATTTTTGAGCTTTTCAACCTCTTTTCAGGAGGAGCGTTTTCGCAGATGACCATATTTGCGTTAAGTATTACGCCTTACATAACAGCGTCTATAATATTGCAGCTTTTGACCATAGCCATACCGAAGCTCGAAACGCTTGCAAAGGAAGGCGGAGAAGGGCAAAAGAAGATTGCGCAGTACACGAGATATCTTACCGTGGTGCTATCTTTAGTACAGGCTATCGGTATTACATACGGAATAGTAAAACCGTCGTTAAACGATACCGGAAAGCTCTCCATAGCGTTGGTTGTAGTGGTGCTTACAGCCGGCACGGCTTTCTTGATGTGGCTGGGTGAGCAGATAAATCAGTATGGAATAGGAAACGGAATTTCATTACTTATTTTTGCCGGTATAATAGCCAGAATGCCTACCCTGCTACAAGGTTCGATGGTAAAATATGAGGCTGGAGAAGTGGATGCAGTTTCAATAGCGTTATTCGTACTCTTTGCGGTTGTGATAATAGTAGGAATAATAATGATACAAGAAGGGCAGAGGCGTGTGCCCGTGCAATATGCAAAGAGGGTTGTAGGCCGTAAGATGTATGGAGGACAGTCATCACATATACCTATGAAGGTAAACCAGGCAGGTGTAATCCCTGTAATATTCTCGATGGCATTCTTGCAGACGCCTCTTACATTTATGCATTTTTGGCCAAATTCCGCATTCGGTCAGTGGGCAGCAAAGTGGATGTCCCCAAGCGGATCACCGGGAGTATGGGTGTATGCTATAGCGGATGTGATACTTATACTGTTTTTTACGTATTTTTATACTGCTGTATCATTCAATCCGCTCGAAATTGCACAAAACATGAAGGCGAACGGAGGTTTTGTACCGGGGATTCGTCCCGGAAAAACTACGGTGGAATATCTCAATAGAGTTATGACGAGGATTACGTTCGTAGGTGCGGTATTCTTGGCGGCCATATCCATACTTCCTACTATATTGAGTCAGTCTATGGGGCTGTCGATACACTTTGGCGGTACATCGCTACTTATAGCGGTGGGTGTTGCGCTGGATACCATGAAACAGATAGAAAATCAGATGCTTATGCGTGATTATCAAGGATTTTTAAGGTAAGGAGTTAAACGGCTATGAATTTAATTTTGTTAGGACCTCCGGGAGCCGGTAAGGGTACGCAGGCAACGAGGATCGTAGAAAAATATAAGGTGCCTCATATTTCAACGGGTGATATCTTTAGAGAGAATATCAAAAACAATACGCCGCTAGGACAAAAGGCTCAGGAGTATATGAACAAGGGTGAACTCGTACCGGATCAGTTGGTGGTGGATATTGCGCTTGATAGGCTCGGTAAAGATGACTGCAAGAACGGTTTCCTGCTTGACGGTTTTCCAAGGACTGTATTTCAGGCTGATGCGCTGGATAAGTTTTTAAAGGATAAAGGAAAGGGCATAGACCTTGTAATTAATATCGAAGTGGAAGACAAGATGCTTATAGAGAGGCTCGATGCAAGAAGGGTGTGCCCGACATGCGCAGCTACCTACAATGTTATAGGAATGCCTCCTAAGAAAGAGGGCATTTGTGATAAGTGCAATGATACTTTGATTCAGAGAAAAGACGATAAGAAGGAAACTGTAGGTAACAGAATCAAGGTATATCATGAGCAGACATCACCGTTAATCGATTACTATAAAGAGAAGGGGCTTATAAAGGATTTTGACGGAATGATAGGAGCAGATGCGTTATTCGATGAAATAGTTAAGGCTATATAGAATGATCAATATTAAGTCGGCTAAGGAAATCGAGAAAATAAAGACGGCGTGCAAACATACGGGCACCATATTAAATGAGCTTGGTGATTTTATAAAGCCCGGAATGACCACAAAGGATGTGGATGAGTATATTGACAAGAGAATAGCAGATGCCGGCATGACCCCCACCTTTAAAGGGTATGGAGGGTTTCCCGCAGCGGCTTGTATATCTGTAAACGAAGTGGTGATACATGGCATACCCGGTAACAGGGTAATAAACGAAGGCGACATTGTATCTGTGGATATGGGTTCCACATTTCAAGGGTATGTGAGCGATGCGGCAAGAACTTATGCTGTCGGAAGGGTGAGTAAAGAAGCGGAGAGACTCATAGAAGCGGCTCGAGAAGGCTTTTTTGCGGCACTTGAGTATTGCAAAGCCGGAGCTAAGGTATCAGATATATCGCATGCGGTGCAAACAAAAATCGAAGAATACGGATACGGCATCGTAAGGGATTATACAGGACATGGAATGGGGCGTGTACTTCATGAAGATCCTCAAATTCCAAATTACGGAAAGCCCGGAAGAGGTGCTACACTTAGAAGTGGCATGACGATAGCTATAGAGCCGATGATAACAGAAGGCAGCGAACTTGTGAAGACGCTCGATGACGGATGGACGGTAGTTACTATAGATGGTAAAAACGCTGCTCATTATGAAAATTCCGTACTTATAACGGATGATGAGCCGGTAATAATGACTTTGGTATAACGAAAGGAAGAAAATGGCAAAGAAAGATGTTATAGAAGCTGAAGGAAAAGTGAAGGAAGCCTTGCCCAATGCGATGTTTCTAGTGGAGCTTGAGACGGGGCATGAGGTGCTTGCGCACGTTTCCGGAAAGATAAGAGTGAATTTCATCAGGATATTGCCCGGCGACAAGGTGAAGGTTGAGATTTCACCATATGATTTAACAAAGGGAAGAATTACTTGGAGAGAGAAATAGGAGGTAGATATGAAGATCAGAGCATCAGTAAAGCCAATCTGCGATAAGTGCAAGGTTGTTAGGCGAAAAGGCAGAGTAATGGTTATTTGTGAAAATCCTAGGCATAAACAGGCCCAAGGTTAAGAGTTTGTGATTTGCGGATGTTCCGTAGATATATTTAGTGAAACCCGTTTATATTACGCCGATGTTGCGTGACGGAAGATGGGAAGGAGGACAGAATTATGGCTAGATTGGCCGGAGTAGACTTGCCGAACGACAAGAGAATCGAGATAGGGCTTACCTACGTATACGGTATAGGTAACACAAAGTCCAAGGAGATTCTTGCAAAGGCAAAGGTGGATCCAGACACGAGAGTTAAAGATCTCACAGAGGATGAAGTAGGTGAAATCAGAAAGGTGATCGAAAACGAGCACATGGTAGAGGGTGATCTCAGAAGAGAAAACTCAATGAATATCAAGCGTCTTATGGAAATCGGTTGCTATAGAGGGATCAGGCACAGAAAGGGACTTCCCGTGCGTGGTCAAAAAACAAAAACAAACGCCAGAACTAGAAAAGGACCTAAGAAAACCGTAGGTCGTTCGAAGAAATAGTAAGGAGGGTTCTAATGGCAAGTAATGTAAAGAAGAAAAAGAAAGAAAAAAGACATATTGAGCGAGGACATGCACATATACAATCTTCCTTTAACAATACCTTAGTAACGCTCACAGATACCAATGGTAATGCTATTTCTTGGTCATCTGCAGGTTCTCTAGGGTTTAAGGGATCCAGAAAATCAACACCGTATGCAGCTCAGATGGCTGCGGAAACTGCGGCAAAGGCGGCAGCGGATCAGGGATTGAGATTTGTAGAGGTATTCGTAAAGGGACCGGGTGCAGGAAGAGAAGCGGCCATAAGGGCACTTCAGACGGCAGGCCTTGAAATTACCATGATTAAGGATATTACGCCGATTCCGCATAATGGATGTAGACCACCGAAGAGAAGAAGAGTATAGTACATATAGGAGGTAATAATATGGCAGTAGATAGAAGTCCGGTGCTAAAAAGATGTAGATCTTTAGATTTAGATCCTGTGCATATCGGTACTATGAAAAAATCAAAGCGTATGAAACAAGGATATGGCAAGAAAATGAGCGAGTATGCTCTTCAGCTTAGGGAAAAGCAGAGAGCTAAGTTCATTTACGGTATCTTGGAAAAACAGTTCAGGAATACATATAACAAGGCGGCCAGGAAGAAGGGTATCACAGGTGAGAATTTCTTGGTTATGCTTGAAATGAGGCTTGACAGCATCGTTTACAGGATGGGATTTGCTACTACAAGAAGGGAAGCCAGACAGCTTGTTACTCACGGGCATTTTCTTGTAAATGGTAAGAAGCTTAATATTCCGTCTGCAGAGCTTAAGGTAGGAGATGTCATTAAAGTAAAGAATAAGAGTGTATCTTCTCCAAAGTTTGAAGAGATAAGGCAGATGAGAGTAGGTATTCCCGAGTGGCTTGAGGTAAGTAAGGATAAGCTTGAAGGTAAGGTAGTGTCTATACCTACCAGAGAGCAGATAGATACTCCTATCGAAGAGCATCTAATTGTTGAGTTTTACTCAAAATAGTGTTTGATGAGATATACTCAAGGTATCTTACTATTGTAAACAACGAGGTGATAGATGATTAATATTGAAAAACCGACAATTAAAATGTTGCATGATAATGAAAAGGCGAGTGAAGGCAGATTTGTGATAGAGCCTCTCGAGAGAGGTTACGGTACTACTTTAGGGAACAGTCTGAGAAGGGTACTTTTGAGCACCTTGCCGGGAGCAGCCGTTACTTCCATAAGGATAGATGGAATTTTGCATGAATTTTCAACAATCCCGGGAGTTACCGAGGACGTTACCGAAATCATCCTCAATATCAAAAGGCTTGCTATAAGAGCTTGGAGCGAGGAGCCTATAGTAGCTACCATAAAGGCCAGCGGCCCTTGCGAGATAACAGCTGCCGATATAGACTGCGGTTCTGAGGTTAAAATATTTAACGAGGATCATCATATAGCGACGCTCGATAAGGATGCGGAGCTTGATATGGAGCTCGTTATAGATAGGGGCAGAGGATATTCTTCTGCAGAACAGAATAAGGGTAAGGACGACCCGATTTCCACAATAGCTATAGATTCCATTTTTTCTCCGGTAGAAAAGGCGAATTTCATAGTGAGCGATACCCGTGTGGGGCAGGTTACGGATTTTGATAAGTTAGAGCTCGAGGTTAGAACTGATGGTTCTATTTCCGCAAATGATGCCGTAGCAGTGGCTGCGAGGATAATGCAGGAGCATTTAGCATTGTTTGTGGAACTCAGCGAAGAAGCCACCGAATATTCCATAATGCTGGAACACGAAGATATCGAGCAAACAAGGGTGCTTGAGAAGAATATAGAGGATTTGGAGCTTACCGTAAGGTCGCTGAATGCGCTTACGCAGGCAGGTATAGATACGGTATCGGATCTTGTATCCATGACGGAAGGTGAGCTTAATAGCGTTAAGAATTTAGGGAAGAAATCATTATCCGAGATTAAGGATAAGATAAGAGAATTAGGTTTATCTCTTAGCGATAGCGACGAGGAATAAGGAGGAAAACATGGTAGGACATAAGAAGCTCGGCATGGATTCTGCACATAGAAAGGCAGTACTAAGAAATCAAGTTACTGATCTTTTTAGAGACGGTAGGATTCAGACGACCAAAGATAAAGCCAAGGAAACCGGCAGAGCGGCTGAGAAGATGATTACGTTTGCAAAGAAGGGTGATTTGGCAGCAAAGCGCAAGATTTTTGCGTATATATATGATGAAGATGTTGCAAATAAGCTCATCGAAGAAATTGGACCCAAATACAGCGATAGACAGGGCGGATACACACGAATCCTAAAGCTGGGACCTCGTGTTGGTGATAATGCGGAGCTGGCTATTTTAGAGCTGGTATAGTCAAGCTCTGCAATCGTACTGAGCATAAGGCTCCTTACTGAAGATATTTTCGTAAAATCAAGCTCAAGGCTTAAATTTACGTAGGTCAATTCAGTAGGGAGCCTTTTTATTACCCAATAATACTATCTGGTATTTCCCAAAGTACTTTGGAGAAAATAAGATACTCCAATTCAAAGTTTTTATCATCCGATATCGTTACAGAATTCAAAGGGCGAAGTTCTGATAAGAAAATCGCTGTTACAAGAAATGGGCTTAAACCCGCTTTTGTTGTGTCTGACAAAAAAGTACCTGCAAAGCAAAATACTCGGGGAGGTGACATGAAAACACTATAAAATTTAGCTTTGAGTAAAATAAATGCATAATCATGTTTTCACATCGGCTTCATATGGTATAATACCAAAGCTTATTGCAATTAACAAATGATATCTTGTTGCAATTGACGAATGCTAGCTAGTTGTAATTAACGAATGCTAGCTTGTTTTAATTAACAAAAGGTACTTGATTACAATTAGCAAACTGTAGTTTATCTTAATTAATATGTAGTAATTGATAAATGTAGTGAAAGTTAGAAGGAGTAGAGATGAAAGGTTTTAACTCAAACAAGAAGAATGTAAGTGCTGCAAGCATAGCATCTAAAGCATGTGCGTGGATACTCAGTATCATGCTCGTGGTAACAGGCATGGCGCCGAGCTTTGCAGCGAATGCTAAGACGGGGAAGGGTAGCGCAATTGCTTCTGTAAAATCAGTATCAAATATTAAGAAACCTTCAAAGACAAAGAAAGATGTTAAGGATGAGGAAACATCTAAAACAAAAGTTGAGAAGAAGCCTGATACTGCTAAAAAGTATGTAGGTGCTTCTTCTAAAAAGCAAAAAATTCCTAAAGATAACGAAGATAAGAACGGTAAGCAAAACAGGATAAAGAATAAGCGCGGTCAGACGTTTGATTTAAATTCTTCAGGAAATGTGTATGCAGAATTTGACGATGAAGAGAATCTCACTGTTTCAGCTAAAAATGCTTCAGATGATATGAATATAGAAAGAGAGATGTGGTGGCATATGGCAGAAAATCTTGGGGCTGGAATTGGAGAGAACGGCTGGAATAAAACTGGAGTAAAAAACATTAGATTTAACACAATCGGTATATATCTACCGAAGCATTCTGAGTGTTTATTCAAAGAGGCTAAAGGCGAAATTAGTGGCTGCGAAAAGCTAAATACATCGAAAGTAGAGGATATGAGCTATATGTTTAGAGAAGCAACGTCAGCAAATCCTGATGTGTCAAAGTGGAATGTGTCAAATGTAAATGATTTGCAAGGCATGTTCTATGCAGCAACGTCAGCAAACCCTAATGTGTCAAAGTGGAATGTGTTGAAAGCAACTGATATGAGATGGATGTTTAGAGATGCAAGATTAGCAAAACCTGATGTGTCAAAGTGGAATGTATCAAATGTAACGGATATGAGAGAGATATTTAGAAGCTCAGGAATTGTAAAATTGGATCTTAGTAAATGGAAGTTGAATTGGGTAATGCTAAACTACTACTATGGCAAAAGTGAAGAAATGTTTAAAGGCTGTAGTAGTTTAGAAACCTTAAAAACTTCTGCGGGGTTGAGAACATATGTCAGCGTAGGAGACAATCACAGCTTTAAGATAGTTAAATTGAAGAAAGGGATTCCTGCAAGTGTTGAAAAAGAGAGTCAGAACTTCAACGAAAAGTATGAAATTAACGCAAACAGTGACCAAGAAGCCATATATCACATCTACCGCAAGGACAATTTTGTGGGTGTTACTTTCGATAAAAACGACGGAGATACAGAAAGCTGGGTTAACCACGAGATTGTAGAAAAAGGCAAGACGTTTAGTGCAGGTGGCGGAATCATGCCTGCTGAAAATCCTACATATGCAGGATATGTATTTTACGGTTGGACAAAAAACAATAGTGATATAGCACCTGACTTTGATGAAAATACTGTTGTAGTGCATGACATGAAAGTTTACTCTGTATGGAGAAAACCAAAGGTAAACGTTACGTTTGAAGTAAACGGTGGAAGCGGAGAGATGCCTGCGATGCAAGTAGAACAAGGCAGTGATTATGTACTTCCTGCATGTACATTCACACCACCTGCAGACAAGGAATTCGATAAGTGGTCAGTGACTGTAGGAGCAGCAGCACCTGTAAACAAACAACCCGGAGAAAAAATAACTGCAAGCGATAACGTAACGGTTAAAGCGATATGGAAGGATAAACCTATAGAAAAGGTAAATATCACGTTTGATAAAACCGAAGGTGAAGGCAACATGGTAGCTGTAGAGGTAGTTAAGTATAGTAAGTACAAGCTCCCGGAGAGTACATTCACAGCACCTGCAGGTAAGGAGTTTGATAAGTGGTCAGTGAAGATAGGTTCTGCGCCTGCAGAGGATAAGTACCCGAACGATGAAATAACTGCAAGTGATAACGTAACGGTTAAAGCGGTATGGAAGGATACAAAGCCGGCGCCACCTGCACCCGGCAAGGTGAGAATAACCTTAGACGGTAACGGCGGAGTGCTTGCAGGAGGAGCTTTTGCTACGATAGATGTAGACGAAGGAAGCACGCTGAAAGAGCAGCTTGAATCTGCAGTAGCAAATAAGATATTTACAAAAGATGCGTATAAGCTCATAGGATTTTCAAGGAGCAAGTTTGCGACTACTGCGGATTACAATTTAGATGCACCTGTATACTCAGACATGACGATATATGCGGTATATAAAGAAGCACCTGTGGTTACGAATGTGACAATCAAGTATACTGAAGTGGGTATGGATGAAGATGAAGTGATAGAAAACGTGCCTACCGGAAAGCCAATAGGCGATAAGTTGGACGGACACGAAAGAGCACTAGCAGGGCATAGATTCTTGGGATACTCCAAAGAAAAGAATGCGGTTAAGCCGGACTTTTTCAAAAAGAGCGTAGTAACTAATGGTTTGGTGCTATATCCTGTATACAAGGAGACAGGAAATGTTGATAAGGCAAAGGTAGCTTTTAAGCTGAATGACGGTACGGATGCAAGCCTTAAGACAGAAGAGGTTACCAAGTATGAATCTCTAGGCAATAAGATGCCTACAAAGGATAAGGTAGCTGAAAGAGACGGATACCTATTCACAGGTTGGGCTAGGAGCAAGGCTGCTAAGTATCCGGACTTCTTCAGAGGTACAAAGGTTAAAGGTGATATGACAGTGTATGCTGTATGGAAGAGCCTATACGATGAAAAGCTTGGTCAGGCAGTGCTTAAGGTAGCGGCTAAGGCAAAGGGATATGAGCTTACTATAGAGCCGCCAAAGGCAAACCTATACACAGGCTTTGAAATCTTCAGAAGCGAAAAGAAGGACTTTAAGCCAAGCAAAGATAATAAGATAGCAACTATAGACAGGAACACCTTAAAGTACTTAGACGAGAAGGCTGATAACGGTAAGGCATACTACTATGCGGTAAGGGCTATAGATGCAGACGGAAGCTATAACGGTACCAAGGTTACATATATAGGTAAGCTGTCTGATAAGGTTTTTGCGGCACCACTACCAAAGGATAAGGGAGTGACTGCTACCGTAGTAGGTAAGGGAGCTGTAGACCTTGAGTTTAACAAGACAATGGCGGCTGCAGGGTATAAGGTTACTGTAACTGCGCCTTACGATAAGAAGTTTAAGGCTATAGAAAGATTTGTAAAAGCAGATAAGCTTGTAGCTGCAGGTGCAGATAAGGTTAAGGCGAACGTAACAGGGCTTCCGATGGGTAAATTCCTGGCATTCAAGCTCGAGGCCTTAGAAGCTGATAATTCTAAATTAGTTGAGTACGGTAACAGCTTCGCATTTATGATGGGAGCAGTTGATAAGCTAAGCGCAAAGGTGAATAAGAAGAAGAGAGTACTTGACATCAATTTTAAGGCTATGAAGGGCGCAAGCGGCTATGAAGCTAAGATAGTGATCAATGGCAAGGTTAAGACTATAAAGATAAAGAAGGGCAAGGGTAAGCTTAAGAAATTTATGGTAGGAAGCATTAAGCTGCCTAAAAAGAAGGACAGATATGTATTTACCTTTAGGGTATTTAAGAGCATAGGTAAGCTAAAGTACTACGGGCAGACAATAACTAAGACGTTTAAATAGTATGGCGAAGGCTTGAGTTGCAAGCAAAGAGAGACATATTTGTAGGCATGCATGGCAGTAACATAACCAAATCTTTAAGAAAGCTCCCTCACGGGAGCTTTCTTGTTTTTATATTTAATGAAGAAGGTGCGCATGCGCAGCGCACACTGCGATAACTTAAATTATATTCCATGGTTAGAAATTTTTTAAAGAGAATGGCTATGGCGGTAGCCCGGCGCATGGTTGTGAGTTTACGTGTTTTAGGGGATTGGCTGGGGCGGTAGCCCGGTATCAAAAATAGTTATGTTTAAAGGAGCTGAGGGTGTGCAGGAGGGTTAAAGAATTTTATCAAAATGAACAATAAATCTCACTTTGCATCGGCCTCATATTGTGATACAATTAAATTTATTTGTATAAATATTTTATAGTGAGGTCATAAGGAGACGGGGAATGAGGAACTTTAAATCAAATACGAAAAACACAGACGTTGCAGGGCTGTTATTTAAGGTGTGCGCATGGATACTCAGTATCATGCTGATAGTAACAGGCATAGCACCGAGCTTTGCAAACAATGTAAAGGCAGGCAACGGTGTTGCTGATTTTAAAGGTAATGCCACGATTTGTGAGAAAAAAAGTTTTGATTCTAAAGAAAAGGCTGATGCGACTAAGCTTCAGACAATAACGAATAAACAGGCAATATTGCTTAAAAATCAGGCGGCCACCGGTGTACAGAATGCCACGTATAACGGCTATTCTTCATATTACAGAAATCTCCGAAAGGGTTCCTCAAATTCCAATAAACCAAAATTAAAAATAAATTCTAATACTTCCTTAAAAAGTAAAGTGGCAGTCAAAATAAAAAAAAGAGTACGTTTGTCAAAATCCCGAAAATCAAAAGAGCTTAAGAAAATATCGGATTTTTCTAAGAACAAAGATGGTGACGGCAAAAAGAGGAAATTTAATAAGAAGGGTGACAAGGCGTTTAATTTAAACTCATCCGGAAATGTAAAGGCTACAATCAATAATGAAGGTAATATGATTATCAGCGTGGGGGATTCAGCCGGCGATAGAAATATAGAACGAGCGCAGTGGATAGACATGGTGAAGGAATTAGGCGGTAAAGAGTTGGATTGGCAAGGCTCATCACTTAATGGGAATATACAAGTTGTTGATGAGGTGAATCTGCCGGAAAACAGTTCAAATTTATTTTATGGTATAAAGGGCAATTTAATAGGAGCTGATAAACTTAATACTTCAAAAGTAACCAATATGTATGCTATGTTTAAATTGGCAAGATCTGCGAATCCTGATGTATCGAATTGGGATGTATCGAAAGTATTTCATATGGGTAAAATGTTTGATGGAGCAGCCTCAGCAAACCCTGACGTGTCGAAATGGAATATATCAAATGTAAAATATATGAGCTTTATGTTTTTTTTCGCAAGTTCAGCAAACCCCGATGTATCAAAGTGGGATACGTCAGCAGTTAAAAGTATGGGTAGCATGTTTGAGGGAGCAACATCAGCAAACCCCGACGTATCAAAGTGGGATACGGCAGGAGTTGAAAATATGGATAGCATGTTTAAGGAAGCAACATCGGCAAATCCGGATGTGTCGAATTGGGAGACATTGAAGTTAACTAATATTACCAATATATTCTATAAAGCAAGTTCAGCAAACCCGGATGTATCGAAGTGGAACACATCCGGAGTTACCGATATGTACGGTGTGTTCAGGTATAGCGCAATTAGGAAAGCAGATATTAGTAAGTGGAATATCAGAAGAGATGTAAGCAGTTCCAATATGTTTTGCGGATGCAAAAATTTAGAGTACCTTAAAACCGCTAATGGATTGAAGACGGCTGCAGATGAAATAAACAAGGATTTTAAGGTAGTGAAGCTGAAAAAGGGCTCTGAAGCTATAGTAGAGAAAGAATCTATAAATTTAAATTCATATTTTACAATTAATGCGGGAGGTGATAAGGATACATCATATCATATATATTGCAAGGATAAGTATGCAGGTGTGGCATTTGACAAAAACGGCGCAGATACATCGATGTTTAGAAATCATGAAATTGTAGATAAGGGAAAAAGTATAAAGGATGCAAAAGGAGAATTGCCTGAAGTAAAACCTAAGAGAACAGGATATAAATTCCTTGGATGGGCTAAGAGTCATAAAGCTACTGCGCCCGATTTTGATGAAGATACCATTGTAAGAGATGACATCGTTGTATATGCTGTGTGGCGGGAAATTGTTTTCCCGTTAAATAGTAAAGGTGATGTAAAGGCTAAGGTAGGTCGCGACGGGGACATAACTATTAGTGTAGTGAATTCGGACGGCGATAGGAACATAGAGCGCCGGAAATGGATCGACATGGTTAAGGAAACCGGGGGTGAGGATTTAGATTGGAAAAGGTCATCATTTACAGGGAATATAAAAGTTGATAGTGAAGTATATTTGCCGGAGTACTGCACGTATCTGTTTTTAGGCTTTAAGGGAAATGTTATAGGTGCTGATAAATTTAATACTTCAAAAGTAATTAATATGAGGGGCATGTTTTCCGGAGCAACATCAGCTAATCCGGATATATCTAATTGGGATGTATCACATGTAAATCATATGAGAGAGATGTTTAAGGGAAGCGGGGTTAAAGCATTAAACTTAACCGGTTGGAAACTTAATCAACAATTGAAAACCGGCAATAATAGAATGCAAAATATGTTCGAAGGCTGCGTAAATATAGAATATTTAAAAACTCCTGAGGGATTAAGAACGGACATAAGCGGAGTGAATAATGACTTTAAGATAATAAGATTGAGAAAAGGGAGTTCAGCGCTTGTAGAAGAGGATAGCCACAATCTTAATGAAAAATATGAAATAAATAAAGAAAATGATGGTAATGCAATATATCACGTTTATAAGAAGGATAAATACGCAGGAGTGATTTTTGATAAAAATGGAGGAGATGAGGAAGGCTGGATAAATCATGTAATAGTAGATAAGGGCAAGACGATTAAAGCGTGTAATGAAAGTCTGCCTAAGAAAAACCCTACAAAAGAGAGCCACAATTTCTTAGGATGGTCCGGTGATAAAAATGGTAAAGTGCTTGATTTTGATGAAAATACTGCTGCAAACGATGACATTACTGTATATGCCGTGTTTAAGAGATTTGATTTTCCACTAAACAGTACGGAAAATGTAAGGGCTAAGGTAGGCAGTGACGGGAATATAATTATCAGTGCAGTAAATTCAACAGGGGATAGAAGTATAGAATTACTGAAGTGGACAGACATGGTAAAATACATGGGAGATGGAGCCTTAAATTGGGGGAATTCATCATTTACAGGAAATATAAAAATTGAAAGCGAAGTGAATCTGCCGGAGAATAGCTTGAGTATGTTTGAAGAATTTAAAGGAGATTTAGCAGGGGCTGAGAAATTCAATGTGTCAAAGGTGACAAATATGCACTCTATGTTTTCTTCAGCAAAATTGGCAAACTTGAACGTATCGAGTTGGGATACATCCAATGTAGATGATCTGAGTTACATGTTTAATAAAGCGATGTCAGTAAGTCCTGATGTTTCAAGATGGAATGTATCGAATGTAATAAATATGAGCCATATGTTTTTCCATGCAAAAGAAGCAAATCCGGATGTGTCGAAGTGGGAGCCTGCAAGAGTAACGAATACCGATTCGATGTTTGAGGGCAGTAAAATAAAAGAGGCGGACCTTAGCAAATGGGATGTTAGTAAAGTCATTAGAAGTGATAATATGTTTTCTAAATGCGAAAATCTGGAATTCATAAAAACTCCTGAGGGACTTAAGACGCGTGTTAACGGCACGAATAAAAATTTTAAGGTAGTGAAGATGAAAAAGGGTATGGAAGCTGAGATAGAGCATGAGTCTATAAATTTAAACTCTGAGTTTAACATTAACGATAGCGGTGATAAACATACCGCATATAATATATATCGCAAGGATAAGTATGTAGGTGTAACGTTTGATAAAAATGATGCAGACACGTCGGCGTTTAGAAATCATGAAATTGTAGAAAAAGGGAAAAGCATAAAGGATTCAAAGGGTAGACTACCTGATGTTACGCCTGTGAAAGCAAGACACGTATTCCTTGGCTGGGCAAAAAGTAAAACGGCGAGCGTGCCTGATTTTGATGAGAATACTACTATAAACGGCGATGTCACAGTATATCCTGTGTGGAAATTCTATTATCCGTTAAATGGTACCGGCAATGTGCAGGCTAGGAAAGAGAGCGACGGCAATATAACTATAAATGTAAAAAAATCAGTAGGTGATAGAAGAATAGAGCGTAGGAATTGGATAGATATGGTGAGTGAATTAGGAGGTGAAGATTTAAGTTGGGGAGGTTCATCATTTACAGGAAATATACAAATTGACAGTGAGGTGAATTTACCGGAAGACAGTTCAAAGCTATTTTACGGGTTTAAAGGTAATTTAATAGGAGCTGATAAATTCAATATTTCAAAGGTAATTGATATGAGCCTTATGTTTGCGGATGCAAAGCTTGTAAATCCTGATGTATCTAAGTGGAATGTATCGGATGTGACGAACATGAACGCAATGTTTTCCGGAGCAACATCAGCAAACCCCAATGTATTTAATTGGAACGTATCAAATGTGCGGAATATGAAAGGGATGTTTAAAGGGAGTGCTGTTAAAGCAGTAAACTTAAGTAATTGGAAACTTAATCAGGAATTGAAAACCGGCAATGATAAAATGCAATATATGTTTGAAGGTTGTACAAATTTGGAATATTTAAAGACTTCTGAGGGGTTAAGAACGGACATAAGCGGAATGAATAGTGACTTTAAGATAATAAGATTGAGAAAAGGGAGTCCAGCGCTTGTAGAAGAGGATAGCCGAAATCTTAATGAAAAATATGAAATAAATAAAGAAAATGATGGTAATATAATATATCACGTTTATAAAAAGGATAAATACGCAGGAGTGATTTTTGATAAAAACGACGGAGATGAGGAAGGCTGGATAAATCATGAAATAGCAGATAAGGGTAAGACGATAAAGAGTAGTAGCGGCAGTCTTCCTACGAAAAATCCTATAAAGGAAGGTAATAAATTTTTAGGATGGATTAGAGATAAAAATGCTATTAGGCCTGATTTTGATGAAAATACTATGATAAACGGTGATATCACCGTTTACTCCGCATGGCAGAGATTTGACTTTACCTTAAATGGTGCAGGAAATGTAAAGGCAAAGATAGGCACTGACGGCAATATGACCATAAGTGCAGTAGATCCGGCAGGTGATAAAAATATAGAACGTGAAAAATGGATAAACATGGTAGTGGCAACAGGGGGCAGGAATTTAAATTGGGGGAATTCATCATTTACAGGCAATATTAAAATTGATAATGAAGTGAGTCTTCCGGAAGACAGCTCGAAGTTGTTTTATGGTTTTAAAGGCAATTTAATAGGAACTGATAAATTTAATACATCAAAAGTAACCAATATGGGTTCCATGTTTGAAGCTGCACCGTCAGCAAACCCCGATGTGTCGAACTGGGACACATCAAATGTAACAAATATGGGACGCATGTTTATGGGGAGTGTGTTTTTGGGCGCAACATCGGCAAATCCTGATGTATCGAAGTGGGAGACGGCAAACGTAACTGATATGAGTTATATGTTTTATCGCGCGACATCGGCAAACCCTAAGGTAGCGAACTGGAATGTCTCAAAGGTAACTAACATGAAAAGTATGTTCAGCGGTGCAACATCAGCAAACCCCGATGTAGCGAAGTGGACCGTGTCAAGTGTAACGGACATGAGTAGTATGTTTAACGGGGCAACATCAGCAAATCCTAATGTATCAAACTGGGATACAGCAAATGTAACAAAAACAGATGTTATGTTTGGCGGTGCAAAGTCGGCAAGTCCGGATGTGTCGAAGTGGAATATGATAAAGGTTACCGATTTGAGGCATATGTTTGCAGGAGCAATATTGGCTAATCCCGACGTTTCAAACTGGGACACATCAAACGTGATCGATATGAGTTATATGTTCGAAGGGAGTGGAATTAGAGATGCGGACCTCAGTAAGTGGGACATCGGCAAAGTTACAGAAAGCGACAGGATGTTTGATAAATGCGATAGATTGGAATATGTTAAGACTCCTATAGGACTTAAGACACGTGCATCAGGGGTCAATAGGAATTTTAAGGTAGTAAAGCTAAAAAGTGGATCGGAGGCTACAGTTGAACATGAATCCGTAAATTTAAATTCAAGTTTTACTGTTAATGGCAATGGTGATAAAGATACAGCATATAATATTTATTGTAAAGATACGCATGTGGGCATAACGTTTGATAAAAACGGCGGAGATACGTCAGCTTTTAGAAACCATGAGATAGCAGGGAAGGGCAAAAGCATAAAGGATTCTAAAGGCAGTTTACCTGAAATCGAGCCTCAGAAAATAGGTTATAGATTTACAGGGTGGGCTAAGAGCAAAACGGCCGCTGTGCCCGGATACGACTCAGGCAGTCCTGTATATTCAGACAAAACGGTATATGCGGTGTATGAAGATATGAATGAAGTTACAAAGGTAACAATCAAGTACACTGATGTAGGCATGGATGAGGATGAAGTCATAGAAGATGTACCTGTTGGAAAGCCTATCGGAAGCAAGCTTGACGGGCATGAAAGATATAGAGAAGGTTATAGGTTCCTCGGATATTCCAAGATGCAAAATGCAGATAAGCCTGACTTCTTCAGAAAGAGCATAGTAACAAACGGTTTGGTGCTATATCCTGTATATAGGAAAACAGTAACAGTAGATAAGGTGAAGGTAGCATTCAGGCTAAATAATGGAACGGATGAAAGCCTTAAGACAGAAGAGGTTAATAGGCACGAGTCACTGGGCGATAAAATGCCTACTAAGGATAAGGTAGCTGAAAGAGATGGATACTTATTCATAGGATGGGCTAAGAGCAAGACTGCTAAGCATCCTGACTTCTTTAGAGGCACAACGGTTAAGGGCGATATGACGGTATATGCCGTATGGAAGAGTTTATATGATGAAAAGCTGGGGCAACCTGAGCTTAAGGTATCTGCTAAGGCTAAGGGATATGAGCTTACAATAACCCCTCCAAAGGCAAACCTACACACAGGCTTTGATATCTTTAGAGGCGAAACTAAGGACTTTAAGCCAAGTAAGGATAACAAGATAGCAATGCTTGACAGAGATGAGCTAAAATACCATGACGATAAGGCGGATAACGTTAAGGCATACTACTATGCGGTAAGAGCTATAGATGCAGACGGCAGCTATAACGGCACTAAGGTTATATTTGTAGGTGAGCTGTCTGATAAGGTGCTTGCAGCTCCGCTACCTAAGGATAAGGGCGTAACGGCTACCGTAGCAGGTAAGGGAGCAGTTGACCTTGAGTTTAACAAGACTATAGCTGCTACTAAATATAAGGTTACTGTAACAGTGCCGTATGATAAGAAGTTTGAGGCTAAGACATATGAAGTGGAAGCAGGTAAGCTAAAAGCTCTAGGTGCAAACAAGGTTAAGTCAAGCATAACAGGGCTTCCTATGGGTAAATTCCTCTCATTTAAGCTTGAGGCGCAGGAAGCTGACAATACTACATTGGTTGAATACGGTAACAGCTTTGCATTCATGCTCGGAGCACCTGATAAGTTTACTGCAAAGGTAAACAAGAAGCGAGTGCTTAACATCAAGTTCAAGGCTATGAAGGGCGTAAGCGGATATGAAGCCAAGATAGTTATAAACGGTAAGGTTAAGACTATAAAGATAAAGAAGGGCAAGGGTAAGCTTAAGAAATTTATGGTAGGAAGCATTAAGCTGCCTAAAAAGAAGGACAGATATGTATTTACCTTTAGGGTATTTAAGAGCATAGGTAAGCTAAAGTACTATGGGCAGACAATAACGAAGACGTTTAAATAAAAACTATTTAGACGGAATATTCTTTAGGTGATTTGTCGGTTAGACGATAAATAAGACGTTTAAATAGCGGCTAATAAATTAAGGGGAAACTGCAGGGAGGCAGAAATGAAGAGCTTTAATTCGAGCAATAAAAACACAGGAGAGGCAGGTATAGCATATAGGGCGTGCGTATGGATACTCAGCATAATGTTGGTAGTAACGGGCATGGCGCCGAGCTTTGCAAGCAATGCAAAGGCAGGAAACGGTGAGGTATCTGGAGCTACCAAGGTAGCAACTAAGACTACTGGAGCAAGTAAAGCTTCTGAGAAAGATATTGCTAAAAAGGATGCGGATTTTAAAAATAAGTCTGCAGATTCTAAAGCTAAATCCGTAAATTCTAAAGAAAAAGCAAACATTTTTAGACCCCGGATAATAACAAAAAAACAGGTAATAGCGCTTAAAAAACAAGCAACAGCTAGTGCGCAGAATGCTGTGTACAGTTTCTATTCTTCATATTACAAAAATCTCCGAAGGAGTTCTTCTAATTCTCAAAATCCGAAATCAAAGATAAATTCCAATACTTCCTTAAAAAGTAAAGTGGCAAGCTCAATACAACAGAGAGCACGCTCTTTAAAACTTCAGAAGATAAAGGAAGGTAAAAGGGTTTCAAAGGATGGTGAAGGAAAGAAGGATAAATTTAATAAAAGAGGTGATAGGACGTTTGATTTAAACTCATCCGGGAATGTGAAGGCTGAAGTTGACGATGAAGGTAATGGGACCATAACAATAGGAGTCTTGAATTCAGCCGATGACAGAAATATAGAGCGAGAGAAGTGGATAGCTATGGTTAAGGCATTAGGTGGTGAAAATTTAAATTGGAAACAGTCATCATTTAAAGGAAATATACACGTTGCAAGCGAAGTGTATTTGCCGGAGGACAGCTCAAATATGTTTCGATGGTTTCAAGGGAACGTAATAGGAGCTGATAAACTTAATACATCAAAAGTAAATAATATGAATTATATGTTTGCTGATGCGCCGTTAGTAAATCCGGATGTATCGAATTGGGATATTTCAAAAGTAAAGCATGTGAGTTGTTTGTTTGCCTTTGCAAGATCAGCAAATCCGGATGTATCAAAATGGAATGTATCAAATCTAACCAGTACGCAGATGATATTTCAAGGAGCGACATCAGCAAACCCTGATGTATCAGATTGGAACGTGTCAAACGTAGTTAACATGTGGGGTATGTTTGAAAATGCAACATCAGCGAATCCTGATGTGTCGAAATGGAAGGTATCAAAAGTGACTCTATTTTGGAGTATGTTTCAAGGAGCAACATCTGCAAAGCCTGATGTATCAAAGTGGGATGTGTCAAGTGCAACGAATATGCAAAAAATGTTTGAAGGGGCAACTTCTGCAAATCCCGATGTGTCAAAATGGAAAACTTCAAATGTAACTACCATGCGTATGATGTTTAAGGGAGCATCATCAGCAAATCCCGATGTATCAAACTGGGATGTCTCGAAAGTGAATGATATGACCGAAATGTTCGTGGGCAGTGGAATTGGAGAAGTAGATTTAAGGCGATGGGATATGAGGAGTGCTCCGGGATGTTACAACATGTTTTTAAGGTGTAATAACTTAGAATTCATAAAAACACCTAGAGGATTTAAGACAAATAGTGTACAAGCATGGAGAGTTCATAGCCATTTTAAGGTGGTAAGACTTAAAAAAGGTAAAGAAGCTGAAGTTGAGCATGAGTCTGCAGATTTAAACATAGGTCTTGGCGGCCTTGATATTAATTCTAGTGGTGACAAAGATACGGCATATAATATCTACCGTAAATACAAATATGCAGGTGTGACCTTTGATAAAAATAATGCAGACACGTCAGCATTTAGAAACCATGAGATCGTAGAAAAAGGCAAGAGTATAAAGGATGCAAAGGTAGAATTACCTAAAGAGTTACCTGAAATGGAAAAACATAAATGTTTTGGTTGGGCTAAGAGCAAAACGGCAGCCGTGCCTGATTTTGATGAAAATATTATTGTAAGTAGCGATACTAATGTATATGCTGTGATGAGGAAGAATCTTTTTTCGCTAAACAGTGCGGATAATGTAAGGACTAAAATAGGTAACGATGGTAATATGACTATAAGTGTAGAAGATTTAACTGATGATAGAAACATAGAACGAGATAAATGGATAGATATGGTGAAGGAATTAGGAGGAGCGGAGAATTTAGACTGGGAAAATTCAATATTTACAGGAAACATAAAAGTTGATAATGAGGTATATTTACCTGAGCTTTGTACGTATATGTTTTTAAGGTTTAAGGGGAATTTAATAGGAGCCGATAAACTAAATACATCTAAGGTTACCGATATGAGAAGCATGTTTATGGGTGCAAAATCAGTAAATCCCGATGTGTCTAACTGGGACATGTCAAAAGTAACTCGTATATGGAGCATGTTTGACGGGGCGGAATCAGCAAACCCTGACGTATCAAAATGGAATACATCAAAGGTAGTTGATATGGATGAAGTGTTTAAAGGAGCAAGATCAGCAAATCCCGATGTGTCAAATTGGGACGTATCGAAGGCGCGGGATATGAGCGGATTGTTTAAAGGAAGCGCTGTTAAAGCGGTAAACTTAAGTAAATGGGAAGTTGATACGTCGGTTACAGCTGATAAAAACAAAACGAAGGATATGTTTGAAAGTTGCGCAAATTTGGAATATTTAAAAACTCCTGAAGGATTAAAAACGAATGTAAGCGGAGCTGATGGCGATTTTAAAATAGTAAGGCTGAAAAAGGGAAGCGCAGCGGTTACGGAAGAAAACGGCAAGAACCTCAATGATAAATATGAAATAAATAAGGCCGGCGGCTATGCAATATATCATATTTACAAAAAGGATAAGTATGCAGGTGTAGTGTTTGATAAAAACGGCGGAGATGAAGAAGGCTGGATAAATCATGAAATAGCATATAAGGGTGAGACGATAAAGGCTAGCAACGGCAGTTTACCTATGAAAAATCCTACAAAGGAAGGCAGTAAATTTTTAGGTTGGGCTACAGGTAAAAATGCTGACAAACCTGACTTTGATGAAAATACTACGGTAAGCAGTGATATTACCGTATATTCTGCATGGAAGGGATTTGAGTTTTCTTTAAATAGCGCAGGAAATGTAAAGGCAAAGATAGGCATTGACGGTAATATGACCATAAGTGCAGTAGATCCTGTAGGTGATAAAAACATAGAACGTGAGAAGTGGATGGATATGGTAAAGGACACAGGAGGCAAGAATTTAAACTGGGGAAGTTCATCATTTACAGGAAATATTATAGTTAATGACGAGGTATATTTACCGAAGGATAGCTCGCTCATGTTCAATTATTTTAAGGGTAATTTAATAGGAGCTGAAAAACTCAATACATCAAAGGTAACCAATATGAGGAGTATGTTCGGCGGAGCCACATCAGTAAATCCTGATGTATCGAAGTGGGACACAGCAAAGGTGGTTAATATGAGCGCAATGTTTCAAGGCGCAACATCAGCTGACCCTGATGTATCGAAGTGGGACACAGCAAATGTAACAAATATGAGCTACATGATGGCAGGTACGGTATCAGCAAACCCTAATGTTTCTGATTGGAATACGCTTAAAGTCGTAACAATGTTCGGCATGTTTGAAAATGCAAAGGCGGCAAACCCCGATGTATCGAAATGGAAAACGTCAAGCGCAACTAATATGAGCGCGGTATTTAAAGGAGCTACATCGGCAAATCCCGATGTATCGAATTGGGATACATCAAAAGTAACTCTTATGAGCTATATGTTCTACAAGGCAACATCAGCAAGTCCTGACGTATCAAAGTGGAACACGTCAAATGCTACAAAAATGTATGCTATGTTTAAGGAGAGCGGAATTAAAGAGGCGGATCTAAGCAAATGGGACATCAGTAAAGTCACATCAACAGGAAATATGTTTGATAAATGTGCTAACCTTGAATACATCAAGACTCCTAAGGGGCTTAAAACGACTGTATCCGATGTCGATAAGGATTTTAAGGTAGTAAAGCTAAAGACAGGCAGTGAAGCTACAGTCGAGCATGAATCCATAAATTTAAATTCAAGCTTTACTGTTAATGGCAATGGTGATAAAGATACGGCATATAATATTTATCGTAAAGATACGCATGTGGGCATAACGTTTGATAAAAACGGCGGAGATACGTCAGC
>ERZ773005.397-NODE-397-length-35357-cov-3.481701_pt1 | contig 35357 bp, 30 predicted proteins | sample MGYA00580666_ERZ773005 | MGnify/ENA primary metagenome ERZ773005 (study PRJEB29015, sample SAMEA2737999) | human oral metagenome | biome: human oral; feature: human-associated habitat; material: dental | place: China | collected 2061 ...
AATGGTTCAGAACAAATAGTTTTACATATGCAAAGAAAGGCCAGAACATAAAACATTCTGGCCTTTTTGTATTGATGAATCGACTTTAATCCGTATATCCAATATATTCTCCTGTGACTGAATTGTATTGTGGTCCCCAAAGATAGTTCCTTAATTCGTAACGAACATATGTATCCACATCATAGTCATCCCATCCCACTTCTTTCAAAATGCCAGGGTCAAAGCGGTAGCGACATTTCCTGTAATCAGATTCATAGTGCGTAGTATCCTGAATACGTTTGATAGTTTCAGGTTTATCCGCAACCAAATCTTTTATTTTCACTATACTGGCAACACGACGGTCCCTCTTGGCAGCTATTTGTTTGGTGGCATTTGAAGCATTTGGATGAGAGAAAATGTTGACAAAATTGTTTTCGTTACGAATACCTGGATGTTGCACCAGCATATTCAATGTTTTATCTGATGTGTTTCGATTCATCAGTACTTGTTCAGCTGCTGTTTCGAGTTCACGGTCAGTTGTTTTATTTATCAAAACTTTTGCTATTCGGTGAAGAGTCTCTGCATCATTGGATTCTCTCCCAATGGCGATTAATTCATTTGTGTTCATTGAATCAATATTCTTGGGAACATAACGTGGATTACATCTCATAACATAGCCAATGTCAGTACTGGACATACCTGATGTGAGTTCTTGCAATTTGGCAGCTGAAACTTGATTGTACCTGTTGGCAGCAATTGGAAGAGCACGAGCCCCCATAGCCATGATACGGTCAACACCAGCATCATTCAAACCATTACGTTGTTCCAACTTGTTGCCATAGTTGTGTTGGAATAAATGTTGCAACAATTCCTCACTCATGTGTTCAACTGGGAAATTATCAGCCCGTTCAAACTTTTCCTTGGTTTCTGGATTGTTGGTTCTATTACGGCCTAAAAGCAACTGTTCGCTGGTGGCATGTTCATTTGCTGCCAAGTTTCTCAGTGCACGTTCTTTTCCTTGTTCGGCCACTTGTTGCAACTCATCCACATTTGTAGAGTTCTTGGCCCATTCGTTGAGTTCCTTTTGAGCCCTACCTTTGCTATTGGTTCGCGACATTCCCATAGTGGTTTTGGAAGCCATGGACGCTTCATACGCTTTCTGGGATGCTTCTTGTGTGGCATATGCTCCATAAGGGCATTTGTCTGGATTTCTGCAAGGAAGTGTACGACCTTCCGGGGTTGTATGATACATCATTTTTCTCCATAGAAATGCTTGAACAACTGTATCTGTTTCTAATTTACAGAAGTGGACATCTTGGCTCAGAAGTACATCAACTACTTTGAAGCGCGAATTAGAACAAACCCTTCAAACGGTTTCCGTCCATGAAATCATGTAACTGTGAGGTAGTCATTGGCTCTGACACGTACAACAGGAAAATATGGAGACAGATATCCAAAAATGTTCTGTGCTCCTATTGGGTTGGCTGTATGAACCACCACCTGATGGATTTTCGGAGCAGTGTGGTTTCTCACCATGTTGACCAGTTCTTTCACAATTGGCATCACGCTATCGGTTGTTTCATTCATACTGCCCAAATCATGGTCCAACCACAATTGGTCAACTTCAACACCCTGGGCCTGTGCAAGCCAATTCAATGCTTCACCAGAATGACGAAACACCAATAAATCATCCACAACAACATGGGAACGGAAGCTGCGCTCATCATCAATCAGAACAATCATGTATCCATGCTACCATCCAGCAGCCATGGGTCAATGTTTATGCTTCAATCGAGTAATATCCAAGTTTGGGGGTACGTCCAAGGTGGTTTCTCATCTGAAATTAGGAGAAGTGTTGATTGCATCTGGAAATACCATATTCAATAAGCAACTGAAACGGTAGAATTGTATGTGTCAGCCTCCGTGTGTGATTAAATATTCGTCTCTGCTAAGTTTCGAATGATAATACCATATAAGGCTATATTATCGGACTCCAAAACTAAACGATTATCACAGATTATCATACAATGATAGAAATTATTGGCTTGTTTCTATAGGACTAATACTATTGCGATAATCTTTTGGTTTATGGGTCAATGTTTTCAAAATGCAATAGTTAAAATGAATGGTATGAGAGTTATTGTGAAAGTTCCTCCACGCACCCCAGCTGAGTTGGCTGCTGATTATGATGTTCCATTAGATGTAGCACAAGCAGCATGGGATAATTTACATCGACGTAGTGCTGTCCTATTGGTGTTTTCAGGAAAGATTGGGGCGGGAAAGGATACCGTTGCTCCACTGGTATGGGACAAATTGCATGTACCAAAAGAAAACAGAGTACATGAGTTTTATGCCAAAGCTCTCAAAGATGAAATAAGTGAAGTGTTTTCTATTATACGAGCGGCAGAATCTCAAAAAGACGCTGTTGTTACCGTCATGGCTCAAATGGGCGTGACAGAGGAGATGGCTACAGTATCAGTTGGTTATTTGTACGATGAAGTGCGAAAAAACTTGGATTTGACCCCATACATCAAAACTCAAGCAGTTCGGCTGGTTTTGCAATATTGGGGGACTGATGTTCGTCGAGCACAAGATAACAATTATTGGGTGAAGAAAACATTGGCTAGCACATTGCATCAATTAGCAAAAAACAAGTCAGTACAGATAACGGACAACCGGTTTCCAAACGAACTTGATGCTGCTTTAGGCGCAGGGGCATATGCGGTACGACTGGAAGTGTCACCAGAAGTGCAGGCCAAAAGAATAATGGCTCGTGATGGAGTGGAAGTAAACCAAGAAGCCCGTAATCATGATTCAGAAACCGCCATGGACAATTATGAATTCTTTGATGTCTATTTGAACACTGATAACAAAACCCCCGAAGAGTTAGCTGAAATCATTGCCAATTGTTTGGAGACAAAAGCACGTGAACGACTACCATAAACCAGCTCTTGCGATAGATTTGGATGATACTTGTTTCAACTATTTCCAAGGATTCTGTGATTACATACAAACATTGGGATACAAGATTCCTCCCAATGTCATCATGCATGAATTCAACATGGAAACTACTGGTGTGATTCCTTTAGGAAGTTTTGAGTATCTTCATCGTAAAGCTGTGGATAATGGATTATTCCAAAATTTGAAACCATTACCTGGAGCGGTCAAGGTTCTTCAGGACTTGTCGAATCGTGGTTATGAAATCAATATTGTGACATCTCGTCTTTGGAGCCCTGGTCAACATGACATGGTGTTGCAACAGACGGCAAAAGCATTGGATTCATCAGGTATACCATATGACAACATTTTATTTTTGCATCAAAAATGGAGATTCAGTGCAGATACATACATAGATGATGCACCACATAATATTATTGCTTTAAGGAATGCCAATCGGCATGTCATTGCTTATGAACAAACCTACAATCAAACCATTCCGAATGTGGAACATGCCAAAAACTGGAATGAGATTGATTTGATGTTGCGTGAACGTTATGGTCGTTGATATTCTGTTTTCATCATGAGTATTGGACATGAACAATGAGACGGGCCATACCGGAAACCGGCGGGTCGTTGGCGGACCTGTTCCCTCATGTTGCTAGGGAATGGTTCTATGACAAGAATCATCATCTCAACTTAACACCACATTCTGTTGTTCCGAATTCAGGCATTAAAGTTTGGTGGCGTTGTCAAGAAGGGCATGTTTGGGAAGCAAGAGTTTTCACCCGTACTCGCAACAAACGAACAGCACAATGCAGAGTATGCAGAGGACAAAACGAGGGTTCCATAATTGAGTCCAAGTTACGTAAACATCTCAATATACACAATGCATGTTTTACAGCACCCACGGAACAGCAATTGACATTACCGTGTGGAAAAATTGTTGTAGTGGACATTGTTGGCACTTTCATGGGACGAACTTTTATGGTGGAATATGACGGGTATCGTTGGCATCGTGGCTCTGACCGTCGTGCTCGTGACTATCGCAAAACCAATGCATTGCTCAACAATGGTAATTTGTTGATTCGTGTCCGCGAAGATGGATTGTGCCCGCTCAAAATCAGTCATCCCAATCTTCTGCAACTGGATTATCGTCAATCGGTAGAATCTGAGCAAGTGTCAGCATTGGCGGGAAACATTTGGGGACATTTGGAACATCATATGGTTCATGGGTTTTTCTAACTCAACAACTACATGCATGTCACTGAAAAACCATTCACAACCAACGGATTACATCTATCATGAATATGAACCTCAATGCGTTAAACTCTATTTTTGTATTAAGAATACACCAATATTTTGACAAGATATTTTGAAAATTGTCATGGAATCCAAAAGCAACCTAAATCAACTATATCCTTTCCAGTAGACAGATTGGAAAATGTACAATGGAAAAACTTGCTCCTCCTGTAAAGCGTTATCTCATGGGAAAACTGCCATCTCATTCCAGTACACAAAAACTAGCTGATAATTTCAAATCGCTACAAACAGATACATTATTTCATGTACTCAACACCACTGGTTACTTGTCCGTGGACCATAAACCCACCAAACAAGCACTTATTGATGGTCTTGTTGATGTGTGCGAGAACAAACTCATTTGGAATTTGAATCATATACAAACCAAACTAGAAGAATTTGGTTTAACTCTGGAACGGCAAATCATGAACCAAGAAGTCGCAAACAATAGTGACGAACCTAAATGGGTGAATCTGGGAACTATTGCCACCTATTTCAATGTCACAGCCAACACAATTGGTAAGTGGTTGGACGAGTTGGGGTTGAGGGATGACAATGGTATGGGGAACTCAGCAGCATCCGAGCAAGGGTTGTGTACTGTCACCACAATGAATGCTGGGGTGAAGAAGACCAGAAACATCACCATGTGGAATCTGTATCCTGTACAACAAGCACTCGTGGATGCAGGGCATGAGCTGGATTTTGACTATGAGCAAACATTGAAAGCTTCTGGCCGAAACAGTAATGTACAAGTGACCACCATAGAGGAACGAGCCCACGAAACAGCACAAGAATTCACCAAACTATTCAAAAACCCAAACACCAGAAAACAGACTGTGGAACTGGTACAGAAAACACCAAAACCAGTTCTTCAAAAAGTCGAGGTCCTGTTACAGAAACCTGGATTTTTGATTGATGAAACCTATCGTAAATACATTCATTAATTATAGCCCAATAATATTCTAAAAAATGGCACAAAACAGGTAACACTACAAACCCCCAAGTATTGTGTTGTTTGATGCAATCAACTGGTTCGATTTATTATGTTGAGGTGGAATGGGGTGGATATTGTGCATGAATCTTTTCTCATAGGAGACGACATGTCACATGCACCTTATCCTCTAAACAACACTACAGAACCATCAACCAATCCTGAACACGCTCCTACAAATGGGCAACCAGATTTCGTGAATCAGGGTGTTACGTCAAATCATGGTTTTCAGGATTCAAACATGCCACCATTTTTCACTCAAGATAATAGTTCAAACAATTATGTTGCTCCGAGTCATATGGCTTATCCATACATGCATCCAATGAACAATTACAACAATGCTTCCACCACTGATTTTCCATTGAGTCAACCTTTGTATGGAGCCACATTTCGACAAGCAGTAATTCGTTTCTTCAAAAAATATACACGATTTTCTGGTTATGCTTCTCGAAGTGAATATTGGTTTGCAACATTATGGCTTGCATTGATTTCAGCATTTTTCAGCGTGTTGTATACCATTGGTGTAATAATGCTCATAATGTTTGGATGGGGTCGTTCATTGTACTCCACTGATGATTTCTTCAGCGCAAGTGTAGGACGTTCATTGGCTTTGGTAGCCGGTTTCTGTCTACTGGTGTTTATCTGTGCCACATTTGTTCCATTCTTGGCACTTACAGCTCGAAGATTACATGATGCAGGCTTCTCAGCGTGGTTCATGTTACTGTTTCTGGTGCCGTTTGGGGTTTTGGCAATGTTGGTGTTGACCGTGCTTCCTTCAGACCCACGACATTGGCGAATGGAATGGGATGACCGCACAGGGGATTGACTAAACAATAAATGGTAATGCAAAAACCTTGTTTCAATTAATTCAATAATCATATATTCGTGTTTATTAATGTCAATGTTTTAAATTTAAACGTGAAATTGCCAATACTCTGATTCGGTAAAATGGCGTTGCGAAAATTTAGATTAAGGAGATACAGTGGCATTGAAGAAGGATGAGTACAACGCCAGTTCTATTAAGGCAGTGTCAGCACACACTCACCTGTTGAAACGTATGAGTCTTACTTTTGGGCCATTGGAAGGTTCAGGGGAAACATACTCAAAACAAAAAGGCGTTGCAGTCCGAGAAATTCTGGACAATGCTTTGGACGAAGTGAGGTCGGGACATGGGACCAATGTAAGACTTCATTTCTACAAGGACCGTTCATTCTCAGTGCAGGACGCAGGTCGGGGTATTCCAGTTGATGTTGGAGTAGATTCTGAAGGTCGCCCCTGTTCTGGTATTTATCTGGCACTTGGAGTTATTCAATCAGGTGGTAAATTTGAAACCGACTCGAAACGATTCTCTTCAGGATTGAATGGTGTTGGTGCCAGCTCCACTGTTCATGTTTCCCGTCGAGCTGACATCACTGTATACAGAAACAAGAAACAATACAAACTTTCATTCAAAGACGGCACCCCAGGATTTTTTGCTGAAGATGACAACCCCGACGCTGATTTCACACCACTGGATGATTTGACATACTTGGAGGTGTCAGCAGACAAACGTACTCCTGCTGAAAAGAAACGATACCCCACTGGTACCATTGTCAAATGTTGGCTACGAGATGAGGTTTTCTCCTCCAAATACCCATATGATGACCAAGATATCATCAATCGCCTAAAAGGTACTGCATTCTTGGTTCCAGATTTGGAAGCAGAAGTTTACAATGAACTTCTGGAGATTGAAAACCCTCAAACAGGAGTCAGTGAACCTCAGCAAGAGTTTTTCCACTTTCCCGATGGACCGTCAGCATTAGTTGCCATCAACCAACCTGATGAAAAAATCATGGACACGGTTCTGTTGACGACCACAGGTAAATATACGGAAAAGAATGTTCCGGTTCTGATGTCTGATGGACATACTGTGGTTACCAAAGATGTGGAACGCGAAGTACCAATAGAATTGGCTTTTCGTTACGGGTCTGGTTTTGATTACACCATGTCCAGTTTTGTGAACACTATTCATACGAAACTGGGGGGAGTACATGAAACCGCTTTTGAACGCGCCATGGTGTCAGCTTTCAATGAACGTTTCAAAACTATGCGTGGATTATTGTCCAAAAAAGACACCCTTCCAATTGATGATGATTTCAAAGAAGGATTAACAGTAGTTCTTTCAGTACAGATTTCTGAACCTAATTTCACATCACAATCAAAAGAAGCTTTGTCAGGTTCGGATGTGCAGCGTGCTATTCGGGATGCATTGACCAAACTGTTTGAAACATGGATTGCTGACCGTAGAAATGCGGATACTTTGCAAACAATTGCTGTTAAAGTGACAACAGCAGCTAAGAATCGGCAAGCTGCAAGAGAACAACGTGATTTGAACCGTAAAAAGAACACGTTGAAGTCTGAGGCATTACCAGAAAAACTGATGGATTGTGAACTGGCTGGAACAGATGAAGCGGAATTGTACATTTGTGAGGGTGATTCTGCTGTCAGTTCTATGAAAGCCGCTCGGGATGGTCGAATCAATGCCCTACTACCTATTCGCGGAAAAATCATCAACGCGCACAAACAATCAATTAAGAAAGTGCTTGACAACGCTGAAGTACAAGATATTGTGAAAACACTTGGTGCTGGTGCAGGTAGTGATTTTGATTTGGATAAGATGCGTTACGGTCGTGTGTTCATTGCCGTTGATGCCGACCCTGATGGTAACGCCATTGCATGTCTGATTTATGCATTGTTCTGGCATCTGTTCCGGCCTATTCTGGAAGCAGGCCGTTTGTACAAGATGGAAACCCCACTATTCGTGATTTCCACCAAAGAAGGCCGTAATTCTCGTAAATTATACGCTCGTGATGATAGGGAACGTGACGATTTGTTGGCTGAATTGAAACAGTCAAACATCAAACACACAGTAACAAGATTGAAAGGTTTGGGCGAAATGAATGCACCAGACCTTCAAGTGACTGCCATCAACCCTGAAACACGAGTTATCACACAAGTTCTCACCCAAGACATTGAAAAAGCCATGGATGCTATGGAATTGGCGTTTGGTGATGATACTGATGAACGAAAACGTTGGATTGAATCCTATGAGGTGGATGAAGAAGAATTAAGGTAAAATGAAGTAAGTATTTTTTCCTGGAACCTCCCAGAACTGGTTGTATCAAACCATAATTCTGGGAGGTTTTTCATGCATTGCGAGAAGTCCTTCCAATCATGTTATGCAAAAATGTATCCAATTCATACAACTGTTGAAGTACCGTATCAATGAATCGAATACAGTACATTTGGAAACAGTTAGTGTTTTTGTTGTATTGCTTTCAAAATTCACAATAGTCAATGTCATGCCTATGTTTCAGTTTTTGTGTTCACAACTGATAAAGCCGGATTTATTCTTGTCATTTTTCACAAGATTTTATGAGTTTCAATTGAGCGAAAACGATGAATCAGTGGAAGTGTTGAATGTATCACGGTATTGAGTGGTTGTGTGAATTTGATGAATGAATGAAATCAATCACTTTGTTTTCTCCGGCCATATGTTCATCTGAAGGTTATACAATATGGCAACTTATGTTAGAGAAATTGTTTAAAATGGTTGTGTTTGATAATATATATGTGTATACAAAAGTGTGCGCCCATCATTCTAGGGAAGAAACGGAGCATAGGAGGTCGTTATGGCCAAAACAAAACGTTACCACATTAATGCTGATAACGTGGTAGCTGAGTGCACCGCTACTTTTAAACCTTGCCCATTTCGGGATTATGACACAATTCAGGGCGCCGAAACTGCTCTTGCTCTACGTAATGAACGGTCACAGTTGGAAGCTGCGCGGGAGCAAGTTGACGCAGTTTTAAAAGACCCCAACACTCCAAAAACATTCGGAATAATAAAATATAACGGCAATTTGAATTCCGGTAAAACTCCACGAGATTATGCCAACATGATGGATGAAGCTTTCCTGCAATATGGTGAAGACCCAGCCATTCAAAGAGCACAGATTCCATTGTTGCAAACAAATGTTGGTGAAGTGCCACGTGTGCGAGTTTCTGCTTTTCGTCGACCACGTGCGGATTATGACCGAGGAGTAATTGGCGGTATTTGGGAACTTGAGATGACCTATAACAGTGGTGTTTTTCCGAAAGAAACCCTTGAGATTGATTTGAACGGGGATAGGGAAAACGCATTGGCACAAGCTCGCAACTTTCTGCGTGAAACTGTCATCATCAACTCAACATCGCTTTATGATGACCAAGTGGAGAAACAAACTGACTATCTGTTGAGTCAGTTGAAAGCCGGACATGTAGTGGTTGAAGAGGAAGCACAAGGCCCCTACCAAGTATTTGAAGAGTTTGGATGGAAAGAGGGAAAAGGAAGTTTTCGTGCCAGCGATTCGGTAACTGTTCGTGTCAGCGAGGAATGGAACAGTACCACTTTTCGTGCACACTCATTGGAAAGATTCATAAAAGACAATCCATTTTATTTGAATCAAATGCCAGAAATGGAGTTACGTGTATTGGACAATTCTCAGGGTAAATCCAAAGAGTGGTGGGCTGTTCGATACACCAATGGGGAATGGCGTATGGATTTCTTGAACGCCGAATATCCTGAAGGCGTGAGTTATCAAGTTCACAGTCCTGAAGAAGGTGTGGCCAAATTACGGGAGTTTCTGAATGAGAACATGTTGGAAAAACCCGGTTATGAAAAAGTAAAAGAGAAACGAGACAATGCACGTTTGGTTTGGCTGGAAGATTACATGGTGCAAGTTGAAGGCGTGGTAGCACGAGCAGAACGTCGTTTTCAACAGCAACGTGATAAAGAGCGGGAATTGGAAGAAGCCCACATGGCCAAAATGCGGCACAAATCATTGTTTGCTCATACTTCTAACAAGAATTCCACCATGGGTACAATCCTTGATATGTTCAGTTGAGTCAGGAGTATCGTGGCCCCCAAGAATTACAAGACTTTTTTCATTCCTGGTCTTCATGGTCAATACAAACTGTGGCGTGGAGAAATACTCAAGAGCTGCAACCAAGTGGACAAAATCATTCAGATGGGGAATGTTATTGGTTGTAATGAAATTGCTCAGGATGGACCAAAATACGGTGCGAATGAGACTTTGTTGAAGTTCATGTATCTTTATCGTTCCACATATGATAATTGGCATCAGTTGGTTGGACCAAATGAGATAGCAGCGTTGAATGCTCCAGAGGAATGGACGAACGCTCACAGTCGGCAGTTTTTGCGGAATGCTTGGTTCGCCCCTGACCCAATGATGACAGTTGCCACAGTGGATAAACAAAGACTTGTCACTCATGGAGGATTGACATATGGGGAATGGCTTGACATTGGCTCCCCTAAAACCGCTGAGGAGGCCGCTGACGCATTGAACAGACGGTATGCAAGAACTTTGTACCAAGGGCCTGCGTTCCGGCTTGGTGATGGCCCTCAGTACGCTGCCAACCCCATTTGGACTGACCCCCTGATGGAGTTGTACCCGTCATGGATTACTGCACCTGTTTCTGCTCCATTTGACCAAGTACACACCAGTGGAACGTTGAACTCTCCTGAAGGGCGTGAAATGGCCAACACCATCACGTCCCCGTTGCACTATGTATCCCAAGTCAATTTCAGGTCGTATGGTTCAATTACGACCATCAAGGATGCCAGGTTCCTGTCCATCCATCTTGAACTTCCGGGTAAAATGATATCCACTGTCCCAAGACCTCAAGCATTGTATATAGAAAAATCTTGAGGCACCAAATTTCATTCGATGACTGTACTCTAAAAAATCTTACACCGCATGGAAAGTAAACTTGTGTACAGATGAGAACAACCCTGGGACCAATGCTACGATGGAATCCAGGAGGTGACCCATGCAAGAACTCAACACACCACATGGGTTACGTCGTGCTCTTGAAAAGTGTCTAGGGGATGATGCATGTTACTTGCGCATTCAACCAGGTAGCAAACATCCTGTGGGAAGTTACCTACAGGGACGACGCAACCGTCTGCTCCACATTCCACGGCAGGGGAACTATGGCATCATTCCCCAACATCAACTGTTCGTCTTGGATTTCGACCATCACAAGGGAAAGAACAGTGTCCACAACCAAGTAGATTTTTTCAGTTCGTTTCTGGAAGTGGACTTGCGACAATCCTTGGCGGTGATGACCCAATCAGGTGGATTACATGTTTATCTAAGGTTCCCGCGTCCAGTTGCTCTATTGGATGAAGGATTACCAAAAGCTTCTTTACGTCCATACTCCGAAGCTTTCTCACAATTGACTGGAACCAACATACAATTGGATGCTGACATTCGAAGCGGAATTGTCAACGGTTATGTAGTTGGTCCCAGTAGTCAGATTCTTTTGAAAGACCAAGAATCAGTTCATCCAACTTATTCATTGGCGGATGAGTCATTTGGTTTTTCTCAGAATGTCCGTAAAATCTCAGTTCTTACAATTTCTGATGATTCGATGGCAAGACTGTCTCAAGTTGTACAGTTGCGTGAGGAGCTGGAAACAGCCAAGAAAAGGCGGATTGAACGACGTAGAATCATCCGTTCTCAGGAAGAAGTACCAGAAGGCTTTCTAAGCGCCTCAGAGAGTGCCGGTGACCTTTCCCATGCGAAGCCATCTCCCGAGGTCTTAGCGTTGCTCAGAAAAGCTCTCACGCAACGTTCTGAGGCTTCCTACCATGCACGCCGCGCCTTTCTCAAATCTGCTCTTCATTGTTGTCATGATGATTACTCCATGGCAATAGCGTGTATCGAGTTGGGGATTGACAAGGATTCTTATACTGGGTCTTCTATTGGATTCCGTGCTTTGATAGCAGATTTAAGTAGATTTCATCCACGTTCCCGGTATCATGGCATCTACTGTTACAAAGGACGGAAAGCACTGTCCCAACACCGAAAATTTGATACAGATGCAGAATTTGATTTGAATGAGCATCTGAAGCGGGTTGAGAGAAAGCTGTCACAACCTGGTGGTATGGCAAGAACTACTCGGGAAACGCGTCTCATCAACCCACGTGTATTGGATGTGGGGAAAATCTCTTTGGCTTTGCTGGGAAAAAAGGAACGACATACTATCCCACAACAGTATTTTCACTGCTTGTCAATTGTGGATTATTTTTTGCAACCGTTGTCAAATGTTGGTGCAACTCGTATTTTGATGGCACGTAAACCAATGGCGCGTTGGCTTAAATTGACACCATCACAGATAACCCAAGCTATGCGGGTATTGCGTCAAACAGGTATTATTCGATTGGAACAGAAACAACGAACTGGATTGGCGCCAACGTATTCTATTTCAGAGGATTACACTCATCAGAAGTTGACACGTATTCTTCGTCGTACTTGGTCAACATCAGAATCCTTGTCAGATACCATTGCGCACCCATCTATTTACTTTGAGCGTGCAGAAGGACAATTTCGACAAGTTTTTGGGGAAAGCGTCATTCCACCATATTTGATTCGTGAAGAGAATATTCGTACTATGATAGAAAGTTGGCCCTCTGTTTTCAATCCTTGGGGAGCTGGAGCGGCAGTGGCTTATTTACGGGAAGAAGCTGAAGAACAGAATCTAATCGTTGACAGTACCACTGAGCGTATTACTGTAATGAATTCAAACACTGGTGAATTCCTGAATGAAACGATTGAAGCATCAGAGTAAACCAATAATATTCAAATTATAGAAGACTTCTTGGTGATTGAAATTCCTGTTTTGTTGGGTTTAACAAGCTTTCTGGCGAAATATGGATTATTTGTGTTGTGGTAAGTATTCGCTTGCTGGTTTGACCACACATATGTTCTATGGTACTCTGATTGTACTTTAACATAGGAGGAACCTTGTCTCTGTTTAATCAGAACCAGTGTGAGCAGGTGACGGTTGGTATCAATCAGTCAGCAATTGCGCATATCATTGAACGCTTGACGGATTTATACCCATTCCCAATACAGGCAACAGTACGGGAGACGCTATCAAATGCGATTGACGCGACAAAAGCGGCTGTTCGCAATGGTTTCAAGGTCAAGCCTATTGAGGTGAACACCCCAAACCCATATCACCTCAAATTCGTGGTGAAAGACTTCGGAACGGGGATGTCTCCGGAAACTGTGCGTACTGTATTCGCACAGTACGGTGGTACGACCAAGGGGTCTGATGCTTCACAAATCGGTTCGTTTGGGCTGGGAGCAAAAGCGCCTTTGGCGTATAGTGATACTTTCTACATTGAGACGACTTGTTCTGGGGTAACCACCAAAGCGACGATGAGTCGTAACTCAAATGGGGTGGATTTTCAGATGGAAACATTTGCATCTGAGAATACGTGTAATGGCACAACTATCACCATTCCTGTAAAGGATAATATGTATGAAATCGAGCAGTTTAATCAAGCTCTGAATTCATACCGTTATTTGTCCTTTGACATTCCAATCGTAATCAATGGTGAAACCTACTATGGGAATGATGATTACTTGGAGTTGGGTTCAATCGTAATCGAACAGTCCCGAGGGGTTACAGGTCGTGTTTGGGTACGGCATGATGCGTTGTCCAAATTAGTTAAGAGTGCGTTCCTGGATAGTAAATCTAGTTCATGGACTTTTGCATACTTGCTGTCAGGGTTTTTGTATACTTCTCCTTCGGTCGCCAATAGCCGTTTTGAGCTTCCAAAGAGCGGGTATGGGCTCGATAAGGAAAAATATGCTGATGTCATCATTGAGCTGAAACCCAAAGTAGTGGAATTTACATCTTCACGTGACCATATCACCAACAATGCAGCTTCGACTACATTGGACGCGCTAGTAAAGAAATCCCTCCAAGGTTACGACACCTTTTTGGCCGATGCTGTCATCAAAAAATTCTATAAATTGAAGAATGACTCTGCCCGGTTGGAAATTCTTCGGAGTATGAATCCGCAGTGGAATTGTGATAATATTGTGTTCACAACCGTGCATGGCTCACAGACGGAAGTTGAGCTGTCACAGTTCGATGATGACAACGGTCGTAATATCCTGCGTGACATCGTTCGTTTCAACAATCCGTCAGTCTTCGCAACTTTGACATTTGATGAACGGAACTCAATTCATCTACTCATGAATGTTTCCAATACCGCGTCAAATGCTTTGTTCTCGGCTGCGGCATCATTGATTCCATACAATAATGTATGTGATTTGACTGAAGCAATACGTAACCGATTTGTTTCTCCGAGCAAAAGATACAGTTTGCTGGATTCCACTGAAGCGCTGAAGGTTTCGTCTTCTGCTAGAGGCGATGTCAAAACAATTTACGTTGTTCAAAACATCAAAACGGAGAAAGACCTGTCACGAGTCATCAGGTGTCGAAAAACACTTACTCGAATGCATTCCAAGTTCTCATTCATTCTGGCATCAGATTCAATTCCTGTTGAGGAACAAGGTGTTTTCAATCAACAGTTCGATTCGTCTGAAAAAGTCGTATTTTCAGACGTGGAACATATTGTCAAGTTGGTTAAATCCAATCGTGCTGCTAATAGTGAAAACATTGTTCCAGAAGACAACCAGGTTTCACTGTATTCTTATGGTGAAAGTGATAAGAACATTGATGAGTTGTTAGAATTTTCTGGTAGATGCCATCGTAATAAGCGACCCGTCAATGTCGCAGACCTGGTTGAGCAAAACGCTATAGTCATTCTGACAAAATACCCGAATAAGAGTGCTTACCAAAGAACTTTGTTGGGGTATCATCAGAAATATGGCGATGCTGCGTTCAACCGACCTGTCTACATGGGGTGCATGCTGCTGAAAACAGACCTGGAACAGCTTATTGCTGCTGGTGTAGAACTTTTAGTTGATGTGGATTTTACCCATACAAGTGGGGTGGGTAAAAATCTCATCAAGAACAGAAGTTTCCATTTGTCAGTAACGGAATACAAGCTGTCTCATGTTACAGAAGAGAAAATTGAGGCGATTTATTTGATTAGTAAATTGCCGTCATATAACGCTTCCATTAAATGGATGCAGAATGCATTGGATTATGGTAGCGTGAAGCATCCAGTAATCCAGGCAACTTATGATTGGTTGAAGAATATACGTGACATTTTTTACACGACATCTGGTCTACCATCCGTTGATACCGAGTATTACAACAAGCATGTCAATGAGGAACGACGGGAACTCAATCAAGTGTTCCTGGAGCGTTGCTCGTTGGAGGATGCAAAATACTGGAAAACAAATGAGCCTCACCAGATAGCATGTTCTATGTTGGCTCAGGCAGAAGCTTTCCAGACAACACCAAAGTTTCTGGATGAAGCTATCACAGTGATTGCTGATTGGATGGAATCACTGTAAATCTGTATCGTCATGTAATGCAATAACTTTCGGCATGTTCTCGCTAGCTGCCGAAAGTTATTGCAATTTATAAAGTTGCTTAACTTTCGTTATCATTTTGGCCTAAGGATTCTATCGTTTTCATAATGGTTTCATGTCAGATAGGCTAAACATGCTTAGATTTTGACATGATTATTGGATGGCGAAGACACAGGCAGTGGCATTCTCTTAGTAGTTGTTTCGGTAGAATGGCGGAAGTTGTGTATTAATTCAACCATGAAAGGTTCATTATGGTTATTGCTTCTCCTTTGATTCCTGATTTTGATGACATTTTTGTTCAGGAGGTGCAACTTCCATACCGTCAATCCCCGTATTTGCGTTTCACATATCATGACCCCATGTTGGAGGGGTTTGAAGCAACTGTGGTAGAGGACACAATTGCGAACATTGGTCAGAAGGGGGAAGGGCAAAGAGTTTTCACCATCATCGTTCGATTCCCTCGCCCTATTCTTCCAGAAGTGAACACACATCGAACCTTCTCTCGTAACTCGGCTTCATCCCGTGCACGTTCGGTGAAAACCACAATTGGCGACGTCATGCAAAGACCTCACATTCCTCTTTTCACTCGTAATCAGAAAGGTATGAGTGGAGTGTTCCTGTCTGCTGAGGAAAGAAAACGGGCAGTTAAAAAGTGGCTTGTATGGCGTGATGTGTGTGTGGAACAAGTACTGGACTTCCTACTTGATGGAATGATGCCATGGGAGGAATCCACTGGGTTGGGTTCACTGGCTTCACGTTATTCTGAACTACTAGATTTGTACTATGAAGAAGTTTACAATGCAAAAAATCCAAATCCATTAGCATTGTCCATTCATAAACAGGATGTGAACCGAATTCTGGAACCTGTTATGATGCACGAAGTTATCATCACAGCTACATATTGGGAAAATTTCCTCAAATTGCGTACGGATTTGAACACTGCTCAACCTGCTATTGTTGCATTGGCCAAATTGGTTGAAAAAGCATTGAACGTTTCAGTTCCACGGGTTTCTTGGCTCCATCTGCCTTTTATTGACCATGATGAAGTACCAACAAATGTGTCCTGTTTTGCGGATTTGAGGAATGTGGCCATGTTATCTGCCACCGAATCTGCCCAAATCTCCTATAACGATAAATCTCGTGCATCTAAATCAACTGCTACAATCCGTCTTGGGGAACAGCTGTTTGATAACAAGCACTTCAGTCCATTTGAACATGTAGCTTTCAGCGTGACTGGCGCTAATGACATTGGTTTGAATGCCAAAGAACTGGCGCACAGCAATTTTGGTCCTGATTGGGTTCAATTGCGCCATATTTTGGAACAGGAAACTCGCCAAATTGAAAATTCTGCATAAAGATTGATGGTCAAATAAAGGACTATAACCTAAACAATGCACCAGGATGTAAAAATTCTTCTTGGTGCATTGTTTTTTTGTTGTAATTGTTCAACAAATAATGATGTCAAGTTCTATAGGATTTTAGAAAAAGTGTCCATCAATGCGTTTTGAGGATGGAGAATGGTAATGGCTTCAAAGAAATTTCATGTTAACCCTGAAACTGGTAAAGTGAACCGTTGTTCAACCTCCCCAGAAAAATGTCGTTATGGTCAAGGTGTTGAAGAAAACCATTATGATACGAAAGCTGAAGCCCAAGAAGCATCTTTGACTATGATGGCCAATCGTTTTGAGACCATTCAATCGCATCACAAGGAAGATAAGTCTATCCAGAACCATTCCAAGAAAATTGAGAAGCGAATCCTTGAGAACAATTTGATTGATTGTATGGATGGCGCTGATGCTGAACGTTTACAAGAGTTAGTGGATGAGTCTCGCAAATCCTGGAAGGTGGCTGATTCGCTTGTCGTGGAACGTGGTAAACGCACTATGGCCAATTGGGAGTTACTATGGGCACGGTCTCCGTTGAACAGAAAACCTATGTGTCCATATGATGAGGAAACATACGCCAGTTTGGTTCGTAATCATGAATCATATCGAAGAACCACGACCATGTTGGTGGAAGCGTTGACAGAAAGTCAGCATTTCAAGCAAAAATATGACATTGATGCTAATTTCGGTCCTATTGGGGATACTATTCCAATAAGACAACTGGAGGACAGTGACACAAATTTCATCCCTTATTGTGACACAATTACTGCATCTGACGTGGAACTATTCGCGTTACACGATTTTACAGCCTACCAGAAAAATCCACGTATCAAACAGCTGTTCAATAGAATGGAACAAATCAAAGCTCAGGGTATTCCCAAAAGGTTCAACAATGATGAAGCTGGTGAGGTAGATTGGCGACGAAAAGCTCGCAGATACCAAGAAGCAGTTTGGGGACCGCGACTTCTGAATGATTATGCAAAATTCCAACAAGGGAAAAATCGTGTGGTCAAAGTAAACCAGCAATATGTAAATCCTGAACATCCATGGCAAGTGATTGATTTGAACAACGTAGTGTGTGATAGGGATTCAAACACCCCTGTCGGTCTTCTAGAGACAAAAGTTGCTTCTTCATTGGAATGGGCTTCTTCAATACCGACTGCATATCGTATACGTGGGTTGTATTATTTATATGTTACAAATTTGGATGAGTTGCACATCAATGTGTCAATACAGGATTCATTGGTGAAAAGGTATTATTTGCGCTGGAACTATGAAATTTATCCAGGGCATGGAAACATAGAAAGATACATCAAACATCGTGTTCTACCATGGTTTGAAAATTTGAAATCACAACGATAAACCCATGATATTGAATTTATGTTAATGTTCTGCAATTAATCTTTGACATTTGCTGACCATATAGTATTTGTCATAAGTTTTATTGCATAGGGTTTTATCTTTTGTGAAGGAATGTTCATGTCTAGTTTTGATGAATTGTTGAAAACGATTCGCTCCAAGTCTGTTTTGATTGCTACGGAATCAGATGGTCGCATCGAGTTGGGAGCGTTGTTTCTTCGTGCTATTCGACAAACCATGATAGAGATTCATCGTGGAGCCGAGTCAGATGATTTTGCTGATTTGGTTATAGTCAATCTCATTATTTTAGGAGCCAAAGAAGGATACAAGGTTTCTGAAATCAAAGACTTCATTGAACAATTGAAATCTGAAAATGATGAACTGGAATCAGAATGACCAGATATTTGTTTCATCATTTAATACGGCAGAAAGGTTCCCATGGGTACACATGACACTTTATCACCATGGGAAATTCATTCCACCCACAAAAACCAATATATTGCATGGATAGATGTAGAAACTTCAGGCACATCTGTTGAGTTGAATGAACTGCTGGAGGTAGCGGCTATCCTGACCAATATGGATGGGACTGTTGTTGGTCAACCATGTGAAACATTGATACAGGTCAGTAATTTATCTCATGTCATTGCCACAGCTGACCCCATGATACAGGTGATGCACAATCAATCCGGTTTATGGCATGATTTGTGGCATAAACCATCAATCAAAAACCACAAAGCAGATGTTTTATTCACAAGATGGTTACAGAATTTGGTTGACGAAAAAGCCACAGTATATTTTGGGGGAAACACCATTGTTCTGGACCGTAACTTCCTGTCATTTCATTTACCACGATTCTATCAACACTTATCACATCGCTCCATTGATGTTACCAGTCTTTCATTGGCTATTCAATCCAATGCAGGTGTTCTTGGGTATGAGAAAGGGAAGAAGCATCGGGCTCTCATGGATGCACAGGATTCGTTGCGTGAATACAAATACTATTGTCATTGGCTTCAGAATGTTTCCAACATGTAGTTGATTCAAGATACGCAACAAAAGAGATTCATACTGGTTTCAGCGTGGTTCAGGTATCATGTATGGAGTTGGTAACCCCTGACAGAACAGGATTCTATAATGAGCGTCATTGTGTACAGCAAAAACAACTGTATTAACTGTACTGCTACAAAAAATGAGTTGAATAAACGCGGAGTCAATTTTACCGAAGTCAACATGAGCACCAATCGGGATGCTTTGTTGAAAGTGAAAGCCATGAAATTTCGTGAAGCTCCTGTTGTTGTGACTGACAACGATGCCTGGAGTGGTCACAACATGGACAAAATCAATATGCACTGGCCAGATAGCAATAATACAACAGTTACAACTGATAACGATTGGGACTTCTGACGTCCATATATCCCTCTGTGGAAGTGACTCATCTCGTTAGAATGGATACATGAACAACACTACAAACTTCAAAGCTGTTGTGGCCCAAGTTAAACTTCAATACAACTTGGTGGACTATGTGCAACAGTCGGGCATTTCACTGAAACAACATGGTATGAAATGGAAAGGATTGTGTCCCTTCCACACTGAAAAAACACCATCATTCACTGTGGATGAACATTTTCAGAATTATCGTTGTTTTGGTTGTGGAGTGCATGGAGACATTCTATCTTTTGTGGAGAAATATGAGCATCTGGACTTTTTTGAAGCTTTACGTAAACTAGCAGAAGACAAAGGCATCGCTCTTGAAATTGGCAACAACCAAGATAACATAGATTACAAATCACTTCGTTCTTGTGTACGTGATGCAGCCAATTTCTTCTACAAAGAATTTCGTAAACTTCCTAACAATCATATTGCTCGTGAAGAAATACGTAGTCGTGGATTGAACGAAAACGCTTTTTTGTATGGTTATGCACCTGAAGGTCGTCAAACCTTGTATCGCAAGCTGAAATCATTGGGTTACAGTGATGAAACCATTTTGAAAGCTGGCGTGTGTGGTAAATCTGAGAAAGGGGTTTTCTATGATTTGTGGCAGGGACGATTGATGTTCTTTGTTACAGACATTACTGGAAAACCTATCGGATTCTCTGGTCGTAAACTTCAAGAGACAGACCGCATGGGGAAATATGTAAATTCTCCTGAAACTCCTTTATACAACAAAAGTTCCTCATTGTTCAATGTTGCCAAAGCTAAAACATCAGCACATGAAACCAAAATTTTGTATGTTGCTGAAGGACAATTTGATGTTGTCGCTTTGGTGGAATCGGGCATCCCAAATGTTGTAGCATCTTTAGGCACGGCATTCACAGAAGGTCAAGGAGCGTTGTGTCGTAGATTAGTTACCAATCAAGGGCGGATAGTGTTCTGCTTTGATGGAGATGCTGCTGGACGGGAAGCAGCTTACAAAGTGTTTCAGGCAGTTCCCAACATTCATGACCAAGCATATGTGGTTTCTTTCCCAAACAACAGTGACCCCTGTGATTACTATATGGAACACGGGTCAGAGCAATTGAAACAATATGTTGAAAATTCCGCAGTGCCTCTGGTGGAGTTTGTGCTGTCCATGACTGCTGCCAATTTTGATTTGTCAACACCGTTAGGACGGTCATCTTATGTTGAGTCTGCTGCATCGATTCTACGTGCTGTTGCTAACATTCCTCTTCGTGAGCAGTTTGTGCGCCAGGTTTCGCTGAACTCGTTGACTTCTATCGACACAGTTCAGGAAGCGGTAAACAAGGCCACCCCCGTAATTAAACATTATGTGCCATCTGCTGACGTGGCGAAAGAAATACGCCCGGAATTCGACTCTACAGATGTTGATGAAGAAACACTTATCCATCATATTAAAACCAACAACATATATTCGGCTTCAGCTCGGCTTATTGTTTTGACATTGATGGAACCACGTTTTCTACCCAGTCTGATTAAAGTAAAAACATTGTTGGTGTCAGAATTGCGTTCTATAGTTGACGAGATGGAGCATTTAATGGCAGAAAACCAAGTGGTCGTGCCCGAACAGTTCATGCTTACCAAGGTGATGGATTTTTTGGTAGGCGGTAATTTGTTTCCATTGGCGCAAATCATGACCGAATCAACATTGAAAACACAGTTCAAATATGTTCGACATTATTTGCGTCAACAAGACAGGAAACGGGTGGAGGATGAGGTTCGTAATCAGGTTTTCGATATTTTGGCGAAGTCTCCAAATGCTTCTGTTGATTTCCTGGAACAAGCATTGGCTAAAGAGAAGAAAGAATTGTCCCATGTCAACATGATTTAGCTAAGTGAAGTTTATGATTGATTCTGCTATTCATTTAATAGAGATAACAGATTCCACAAAATTCAATGAGTACATCATCAACTCATCATACGAGAAACGAGCACATGTCAAAACATTTATTGAGTGTTATGGCCCAGTACAGGAAGTAGTTGTTTTCAATAGTGTCGCGCCCATCATTCAAGGAGCAGAAGATAGTAAACAATTTGCTTTCAAAGCTGTTTTTCGTACAAAGCCGTATTTTCAGTTGGTTCATGGTCCACATGCAATTAGTGACAAAGAATATTATGAACGTTTGATGTATGAGAACCCTAAAAGAGTGATTACGTTAATTGAAGTCGCATTACATGATACGCGGTTGTTTTATTCTTTATCAGGGGATTTTGCTGTACTGGAATCCTGGTCAATGGGAGAACGTAACATGGTTGCCAACGAATTATTGAATATGGCTAAGCTGAAGGATTCAATTACAGTCTCACTACTTGAACAAATGTATCAATATGCGATGAATCGTTGATGACGTTGGTGTGCGCATATGCGATATTGAAACCAATGGGTTAGTGAGAAGCTACCCGGGCAACTAACCAAGAGAATGGACCATTTTATGGGATTTTTTAGACGTAAGCGCGTAAAAAACAACAAAGATGTTCATAATCTCAATTTGCAATCTGTTATTCTGAATTCATTGAGTGACGACCATCAAAACGAATGTTTGTTGGAAGTTTCTTTGGACAATGGCTCAACACTGAAAATCTGGGTCAGTAATGGAAACATCATGTTCGCATCTTTGTCTGAGACTACTCCCCCCTTGAACGAACGTATAGGCTTAGAGGCGTCACTTCCTGAAGATACCCAAGTCACAGTGAAACAACTTTACAATCCAGACAAACCGCTAACATCATACAACAACATTCTACACCAAATACCAGTTGCCATACCTGTAGTAGATTCGGTTTTAAGAGACCATACAGTTCAATCATTCAAAAAAGCTAACCAATACAATATAAAACAGGTTCAGACATCACTTCTACGAGGCATGGATAAGAGAATAATCTTCAGTATGGATTTTCTGGAAGAGTCTCCTTTAAACTTATTCCGTTTGATTGAACAACTCCCCAAAAATGAGAAAGTAGCTAGTGAAATCATTGATGGAATTGCGGATGAGGCCAAATTATCACAACTGGTCGAAACCAAACCCCAAAATGGCGCAGAATCTTTGATTTTGAATGTGTCACAACATGAAGAAACATTGAGAACATTACGGAAGAAATCTTGTGCATATGGTTTCTTGTGGGTGGATGTTCTTCGTTCATTGAAACATTTGGTAACTATGGGATGTGTCCATATTGAAGGATTACCAGAACATGACGAAGAAGCACTGCCGGCAATTTCGGAAAATGCAGTCAAACCGGAAAGTGTTGAGGCATTGGATATGAGACTTCTTAAAACCAACAACAGTTCAATCCTCCCAAATGATGATGACTGGGAGTATTCTTGCCCATCCAAGAAAGCTGATGAGTCTGGATTCAACATTTCAGACGATGGTGGATTTGATTACGAAGTCATGTCCAATCCACATGAGGGAATGACTGGAGCATTGGATGACACCACTTTGACACATGATTTGGAAAAACAATTGTCAACAGCGAATGTACCTAATGAACGAATTGCTCGTATTGTTGACATATCGAGACAAAATGATGATTTGGAACTTCAGGTTAAAGCAGTGGAACGTGCAGTTTCAGCGTCTCAGTCGTGTTACAACAAAGCTTTGGGCGATTATCAGTATTTGGCATTGGAACAAGGTATCCAAACCATTGAAGGTCAACCAATCACAGTGAGTACTGAATTGGATGCTACTCGTGATGATTCAACTGATTGTTTCTTTGATTTGGAATCTTTGGAAAAGGAACGTTATGTACTCAATGAGAAACGTCGAACCATTCTTACAGAATTGAATCATGCCATTGCTCCCATGCCAGGAGACCACGTACAGGAATTGGTGCAGCGTGTTGAATACAAGCTGGCCGGTATCAATGATGTGGTGAATCAAGCTTTCCATGACCCACGTGAAGACGAGAAAATTGAGGTGGACAAAGCATTCTTGGTACCATCCATCATTCCTGTTCAAGAAACCCCTTTGTATGCTGCACTGGTTGAGAAGTTTAATTTTGACCCTCTTGGTGTAATGGGAACTGACCAGGAATGAAACAACGGAGGAAACGATAGTGTTACTTTTGGGGCCAGAGCAAGAGAAAAAAGATGACAAGGATGGGGACGGCAACGAATGGGGTTTGCTAGTCCTGCTTGGTATCATTTTTTTACCAGCTGTTGTAGTAGGTTACAGTTTTTATTTGTTGCTACGGTGGGGGCGTCAAAAGTTATCAGTTATCACTACAATCATCCTCATATATGAAATTGTATTGGCGATTGTCTGGGCCTCTACCAATGCCTTGAATCGTTTTCTGTCAGTATTCAATAATCTATCCACTATTATGGAAACTTGGACAGAAATGATTCCAGCCATGTTGCTTGTGAATCTCATGTTGGCAGGTCCATTTGGTTTTGTTCTCAGTTTTGTACAAGTTCAACAGATAAAAAACAATCCTCACAAACTCAAATTGCAGGGAAGTTGGTTGTATAATTTCCGGTATCGCAGAACACCTTTTGAATTGTTCAAACGTAACAAGAATATTCAAAAATTGAAGGATGGTAGTTTTGCCAGTGAGGAGAAAGCTCCATTAGGACTGAATGAAGACAACGATACTGTCGTTTACCGTTACATGTCCGAAGCAGTGAAACAAACTCTTATCAGTGGGTCAGCTGGTTCAGGAAAAACAATTACCATGTTGTCAATGATTTTGAATGACATCAAAAATCAAATGCCAGTGGTGATTGTAGATTTCAAACGGTCTCCTGAATTGGCTTCCAAAACTGCTGCTTGGGCTCATGAGTATGGATGCAATTTTTATCATTTTGTCAATGGTGAACCTGATAGTTATGATGTTCCTAAATCGCCAGGTCAAGCAACATATGACCCTTTGATTAGTGGGGGTGCTGGTAAAGCTGACATGGTTTTGGGAATGCGTGAATATGACAATGCCGCAGCCGTCTACAAAAGCTATATGAGACAAATTCTTCAGATTCTTTTTTCCACGTTAAGACTGGCTGACCGCTCCAAAACCAAATCAATTGACTGGAACCATGGACACATCTGTCAAATTGCTTCTGCTGTCAATGGGAACTTGGATGAATTGGCGGGAGCATGTGAGGGGACGGACATTCAAGAAGATGCTGAATATCTTGCTTTGAAAACTCGTAACCGTACTGATGATTTGACTCGCCAGCTTGGGGCGCTACAAGGACAGATGCGCACATTGATGGCTTCTGAATATGGTCGTTGGTTACGTCCTGCCCAAGGGTCGCGAACCATTGATTTGTACCAATTGACGAAAGAGCCGGGTAATGTGATTCTGTTCTCCTTGAATGCTGACTCGGAAAAAGACTTCTCACGTTACATGGGGTCGCTCATCCTCGCTGACCTCAATGCTGTATCCGCACGAAGAAGAAACGCTGGAGACAGAAACCAAGTAAACGTATATATTGATGAGTTTCAAGCAGTACCACCGACAGCAGTTACCTCATTGTTGGAAAAATCTCGTGAATCAAAAATTGCCATGACTTTGTCTTCACAATCTTTTGAACAAATAATTGCAGCTGCTGAACACAATGGGGAAGCATATTTGTTGGGAATCATGGATACATGTTCCAACTTTATCGTTCACAGCGGAGCGACAGAGGATTCAGCCACCAGACTGTCCAAAATTTCTGGGAAACATATGGTCACTGTTTACAGTCAAGCCAACAACAATCGTACATTCCTCTTTTCAAGCAACTGGCATAATCGTCGTAACCAAACTGTTCAATCACGTGAAGAGGAACGTTGGATTGTGCCCACTCAGGCTTTCATGAATTTGAGTGCTCCAACCTCAACAAATAATTATCGCGCTACAGCTATTGTCATCAACAAATCACCAGATGACCCACGATATCGTAATCATGAAGGTGGCGCATTGGTGCGGAAAGTTTGGATGATTCCGGATGATAAAGTCATTGCGAACTATTATGAACCAAAATTTGATTCTATTGGTCATGATGAGTCAGATACCGTTTCTGTTTCATTGGAGAAAACAGATTCAGCATTGAACACGTTGCCAGGTCCGGAACAGCAGAATATGTTATCTTCTGAAGAAAGCGAACATCCTCTGGCGGCATTATATACTGGTAACAGTTCAATGAATGAATATGACACAATCCAGATGTCAGAAGAAGATGAAGATGGCGGGTTTGGTTTTGAATCGTTGGATGATGAGCTAGACCCAGATATGCGTGACGTTCTTTCAATATCTGTTGACAAACCATTACCTGTTGTTCGTTCTTCTCAAACCGCAAAGAATACAGCCAACGCTTCATCACGTACATCTAGGTCAGCATTGGAAACAAGTAGCTTTAACGCATTATTCAATGATTCGAACTACAAACCTGAAATACGTCAGACGCGACCTGATTCGCATTCTACTAAATCAATTCCAATGCAGGAAGATGAGGAAGAGGCATTGCCCGATTTGCATGATTTGATGTGATGTTTTGCTGGTATTAGGTATTGATATTGCCATTAGCCTAATAAACCAAGCAATTGGAGCTATTGATGCCACTTCCAAACAATGTACCAGGGAGAAACCAGCGAACCAGTCCAATGAATCGTGCTACTGGTAACAGAATGCCTGTACAACCATCCTCAAGAACGTCCATGGATGATGAGGCGAGTTTACCTCCTATTCAGGGAATGCCCACAAACAATAAATCCAATAATACACAAAATCCTGACATCGCATTAGGGCGCCCTACTCATGTTGACCAGTATGATTTTGATGAACGCGGAATGGCATATGAACGATTGAAACGGTCCTCACAACGCCCTCCAGTTGCCAATTCTTATGATGGGCCTGAAGACGATACTTTTGTTGACATGTCTGTTGAGGAGCAACTGGAATGGGAAGAAGAGGAAGCTGCTGAACAAGCACGTCAAAGCCGATTCGCTAGACAACAAAGACGTGCTCGGGAAGCTCAAAAACCTATCACAGCTTCAACGGTTCTGCCAGAAGATGATGACATGTTGGAATCTGAATCATTGGATGATGACCTGTCAGAGGAAGAACCCCAACCAACTAAAAAGAAATTGTTTGGTAAACGTGCATCTAAAACTGCTTCCAATAAAACAACCAATGAGAATGAAAAAGATGATAGTAGTCAAAATGTTTTCATTGACAAGAAGAAGAAACAACTGAAACCTTTTGGTGGTCGAAAAATTAAAGAACATGACCTTGACCCCAGAAAGAATCTTCAGAAAAACCGTAAAATAATGCAGTCGATTTTTGTTGGGGCGATTCTTCTTGTTGTTGGTTTTGGTGGTTATAAAACATTCTTCCCAGCAGATTCCGTTACTCCAGCTGAAATACAGGAAATAGTGAAAGATACCACTGGTTTGACTAACTTTCCTTTGGAGTCAGGTCGTGGATTTGCAACCGATTTCATGAAAGCTTATCTCACGGTTAATTCGGATTCTGTGTCTCAACAGGTATTGGGGTATTACTACAGTGGCACCATGGGTAACGGTGACAATGAGAACAGAACTGCTGCAAAAGGTTTCCAACAAACTATTCTATACGGCCCTACAGTGTACGAGTCTAAAGCATTGACTGATTATTCAGCTCGGTACACCATTGGGGCTCTTGTACAGCCTGCTTTGGCGGCTGGCGACACTCCTGCGGGTACACAACCTCGTTGGCAATTCTTCAATGTGAATGTTTACTACAATGCTGGGTCCGGGAATTTCTCCATCACCAAGGATTCCCCAACAGTGGTTCCAGCAGCAGAAGTGGGGCAAAGTTCTGAAATTCCCGCTTCAGCTCCATTAGGGACGGGAGAATCTGACCAAGCATTGGCCAAATCATTGCAATCCGTGGTTTATGGATTCTTGGAGGGTTATGCCAAATCCTCTCCATCTAATCATACGACTTTAGACCAATATGTTGTCACTAATCCACCAGTTGAACTGCTCAAAGGTTTAAACGGTACGTACACATTTGCTGGGGACATGAATGATGCAGTCAAATATGAAGCATATCCAACTAATGACCCAAGTATGGTCAAAGTTAGTGTACGTGTAAATTGGCGTACTTCATTGGGAACAGCAGATTCCGCAGCACGTTTGGAATACACATCCACATATGTGATGACACTGGTTAAACAAGCAAATGGAAAATACTTGGTATCCAAATTCTCTCCACAATTTTATGTAGCCAAAGAAGGGGAAGCAACATCATCAGAACCATCATCTGAAAGCAAACCCAGTTCATCAAGTTCGCCACGATAAATTGTTTTGTTTAAACAGCAATCATTTCGATATTGCAAACAGAATTGAGTTTACAAAAATTAGAAAAGATGTTGCATCTGATTTAAATAAACCTTCTACATGGAGCAGGAACAATGGAAATTTTCAACACTTTACAACAAATGACAATTGAGATTCCCGCTGCGGGTCTTGTTGACTTGTGGAACAATGTCCTTAAAGGCTGGCTCACCCCTATCTATTTGGCAGCAGTTGCTATCTTTGCTATTTTCTTCCTTAAAGACCGCGCTTGGATGAAATTGTTGGCATTCGTTGGTATTGCGGCTGTGGTTGGTGTTCTAATCTTCGCTGGTTCTGAAATCTTTGGTAACAAGGATTCTGGTTTGACTGGCGTTGCTAAGAATGCTGCTAAAGACATCAACATGGTGAATAGTGCAAATCTTGTTACTGTACCTGGAGTATCTTTTGCAGAACTACCCAACAACTTCTCCGATTGATTTTTCCTACTGACCACTGGAGAAGGGCAAAAGAGGCAGGTTTAAACCTGCCTCTTTTGTTGTATACAAATGTTTATAGGTGTGCGCTTAAGTTGATATTGACCCGTATAGAGTACAGCATATGTTCGCGCAATTCTGCAAGGAGAATTAATGGCAACCACAAAGACGACCGAGAAAAACAAAAAGAACAAGTCGTCCAACAATCGTAAAAGGTTAGGTATTTCAGCTGTTGCAGTAATTGACAATATTGTATTCAGTCAAACTGATAGTTATGCTTATTACCAGTTGAGCAACAATGTTTATGATTTTCTGTCATCTGAGCAAAAAGTTGCTTTGGCCATGAGAATTTCCAATGCTTTCAACAACCTCATGACAGAAAAACAAGAACCAATCGAATGCCAGCTCATTATCACATCAGCACCAGTAGATGTTGATGCTTGGGCTGAACAGATAAAAGAAGTTTCAAAAGATTGGAAAACAGGTCCCGGTTTTGAACGATACGTTGAAGAGCAAATCATGTATCTAAAAAACCGTCAATACATGAAGAAAATGACTTTCCTGGGTGTTAATTTAGGCAAACGTGGCGCTTTGAACATGGCCGGGTTGAATGTTTTCGAAAGCGGCTTCAAGGGCGCTATGGAAACCCTCAAAACATGGATGGACACAATAATTCAGACACCTACTGAAGCAGTGTCAGCACAAGAAGAAAATGATGCACGGAAAAAGGAAGAAGAGCTTTTCCGTATTTTGTCAATTGGTCATCTCAAAGCACAACGAGTCACATCCGAAGAAATTCTACTGTTAATAAAACGGCAATTCTACCCTGCCATGCCTGCACCATATCTTGATGTTGACCACGAAAATCGGATTGGCCCTGGAGACATTGACCTTGAAGTGGGTTCGGCCATTGAGAACAAGTACCGTTGGTTGAAAATTACTCAGATGTTTGATGATGTTGAAGTGTCAGGTTATCGTGCTACTTTGAGTTTCGCCAAATTCCCCAAAGACATTTATTATCCTGCGGGTATTCCCTTCCTGTATTTTCCTTCGCGTTTAGGCGCTCCATTTACTTGTTACTCCCGATTCACATTACATCCAAACCAGAAAATGAAACTGGAATTGGAAAAGAAGAAGAAAGAGCAGAAAGACGAATTGGAAAACATTTCAGCAGCACAGAACTCTTTGGATTCTGCTGTTGATAGTTTTCCAGCTGATGTGGCTCAAGCGTTGGATGACATTCACAGGCTGTCGGAGATGCTTGCAGCTGATAAAACCCCATGGGTGGAAGGTTCTTACCGAATCGTTGTTGAAGCCCCTACAGAAGAAACACTGCGAGAATACTGTTCCAAATTGAAGCAAAGTTATGATGATTTAGGGATTCTGCTTCAATGGACTGCTGGAGACCAAGCGCAACTGTTTTTGGAGCAAATGCCTGGAGACACTCATCGTGTTCAAGCGTTTAGTCAAATTACCAACTTGGATGTACTTTCCACATCTGGCATGAATTTTTCATCAGATGTTGGTGACCTAGTTTTTGGAACTGACTGAGAGGTCTTGAAATGGCGAAAAAGAACAGTGGAGGATTCAAAGGCGCTATAATCAGCGGAATTGTATTGGTCATTTTGGTGGGGGTATTGTTTGGTATTGCCAAAGCCAACAACATCACATCAATTCGTGGGCTATATGATTTCTTCCGTGGCTGGTCTGACAATGTTTGGGGTTGTGGGGCTGGCAGTCTGGAATGGAACTGTGAAGCAAAACCTTCAATACCTGACTCGAATGCGAAGGATGATGACAATTCCACTAATACTGGGACCAGAAGCAATCCAACTAGCACATCGTCACAGGAAGGGAGTAAAGATGCGAACTTGGCGGCATTGGAGGCTCTACCAGTTGCAGACGCTCAGAAAGTTGAGTACAAACGTTCTGAATGGAAACATTGGATAGGTTCCCCCTGTAATACTCGGGAAACTGTGTTACAGAATCAAGGTCAAGATGTAAAAACAGACCCAACCACATGTAAACCTTTATCAGGAACATGGATAGACCCATACAGTGGCAAAACCATAGATAAACCCGGTTCTTTGGACATTGACCATGTGATTCCATTGGGTTACGCTGCTTCCCACGGGGGTCAAAGCTGGTCCGTGGAGAAGAAACAAGAGTTCGCCAATGATACTTCTCAGCTATTGGCAGTTTCCGCTGCTGAAAACCGTTCCAAATCAGATAAAGGTCCTGGCGAATATATGCCGCCCAATCAAGATTTTCAGTGTAAATATTCTAAAATGTGGGTAAATACCGCCAGTAAATATGGTGTATCAATCAGTAACAATGACAAAAATGCTCTGGAAAAAGGGTTGCAACAATGCAGTTCATAAAACACACATTCCCTAGCATCAAACCCAATGGAGAGGCAATATGAGTTCTAACAGTCATCGTATCAATGTTGCCAAACGTTTCAAAGAGCATCAAGCCCAAAATGCCAATAACCGTTATACAGTTGCAACAGAAGTTATGTCAGTTGATGACAAACTCAAGGTTTTGGAGGAACTGGGCTACAATGAGATGATTGATTTATTCAAAGACTGGAAACCGCGAGTCTCCAACCGGAAACGACGTGGTGCTCCTTTAGACCAGCGTGTCTCCATCACAGTCACCACTCAGGAACGTGTGTCATTGGACCAAGAACTAAAAGCGGTGAAAGCAGCTGGTGAGAAAATTACAATGTCACAATTCATCCGTAATCGTGCTTTGGGAACCGTGGACATCAATGGTTGGCGTGAAATTGCTGAAAAAACTTTGAAAGAGATAGAAGATACTGTAAAGAATCAGTCTTTCTTACGTCAATCGAAATTGGAATTGGCGGTGTTGATGGATGAAGAGGACGATGCAGACGAGGTGGCTCTATATGCTAATCGTATTGCTGAAATCAATGCTCAACTCAATCGTTTAGTAGCTCAGAACGAGAAACGAAACAACCGGTTATCAGGACGTATGTCGATGCCTGAAGCAGAAACCGTCAAATGGCGAGCACAGCGTTTGTGTATTTCATCCAGCGATTATCTTCGTATGATGATTTTTGGTTTGGAGCCCAACTCCACAGCTGACGCACATATGAGCCTTGATGCCAAACGTCGATTCTATGTGTCAATTATTGAAGTGGCAAACAATGGTTGGGGTGCTCCGCCCGCTATTTATGAATGTTCACAATGTGTTAACTATATGGATGAAATTCGTAAATTACGTGCCGAGAATGAACAATTGAGGCAGTTTGCATAAATGTTTATTGTGCCTTGATATTGCTGCTTTAGATTCGATTATTCTTCAGGGACGTGTTTCATGTTTAAAAAACTTTGCAAACGGTTGAAGTCTGACCGTGGTGATTCATTGGTGTCAGCTGTTTTTGTAATTCCCATAATGTTCATGCTTATTGTGACAGCAGTTGATTTTAGTTTGTATCTCACCAATCGTTCACAAATTCAATCTGTTGCTCGTGATGGGGCTCGTACTGTTGCAATCATGGGTGGGGACGGTACTGCTACTATGGGAACACCAATCGAAGCAAAATATGGACAAAGTAGAGCAACTGCCTGTACGGGATTGAGTGGTGGTATAGCCAGCAATGCTTTCACCAATAATTCAACCCCTATTGAATGCAACATTATTCGTGGGTTGAATGAGTCCAATGGGATTGTTAATGCAACTGTTAAAAGTGTCAATTGCACTCCTAATGTCACAACATTCATTGGACAACGAGTCACTTGTGAAGTGCAGTGGGAATATGGTGGTATTGCCGGTTCATTTTTCTCCATTGTACGCAAAGACAATGTGAGTGTCACAACGGGTTCTGCTGAATCTGAAGTAAAATTAGACCAGTCAAGTCTTGTCAAAAGGTGAGAACAATGATGAACCGTTTGAAAGCTAGGTTACGCTCTGACCGTGGTGACAGTGTTTTGGTGGTGTTCTTGTTGGCTATTCCGTTGTTTGTTCTTACCATGGGTTTTGTTGTTGATACCGCTAAATCAGTGAATGCAGACCGTGCTTATGCTTCCATGGCACAAACAGCTGTTGAAACTGGTGTGAAATCAGTGAATTCAACTGGTAGTTTGGGAAATCAGGCCGTATCAGCTTTTGTACGAGAGTATCGTACTCAGTATGGACTGAAACCTGATGGCAGCACAGCGGAAACTCAAGTGTACAATTCGGAAGCGTGTTCCACTGCTGTCGTCAATGGGGTGAAACGAAAAATGCCATATATTGTGGTGACTTTGGGAACGGAACGTGGAGCCAAGAAACAAGTTACCAGTACATGGACAATTGAAGGAAATGGGGCGATTCCTCAACATTCTTTGAACGGTAATGTTTATAGAGTAATTTCAGCAGATGTTTACACCACATCAACAAACTTTTTTGGCGTTTTCGGTCTTCCCGCTTGTCAAACCCATAAATCCAGTGTTAGTGCTGTAGCGTTCGGAAGCAATAGCGACTTGAAGTAAATGCAAATGTGATGAACTAAATTTGGTAATATGAAATCGTGAAGAGAGGGATGGGTGTTAGAAAATCCTGCCCTCTCTTTTTCATCCAAAAACTGAATACACAGGTTTTGGTGTTTAAACATCGTTGAAGATAGGAACCCATATAATGACCATTGATTCCCAGCATAATACACTATCGCTTTCGGAATCACTCAAAGAAAAAGTGATTGTAGCAGATACATCATCACTACTCATAGCTGGAACTGAACTTCTCAACGTTCTGGAAAATTGTGAACTAGTAATTCCAGCAGTGGTTGTTTCAGAATTAGAAGACAAACGGGCTCACACCACTATCGGTTTCTTGGCTCGTGAATGGTTGCGATTACTGGAAGAAAAACGTGTGCAATATGGTATTCAATTGTCAACTGGTGTAATAATTGATACAAAAAGGAATATTCTTCTGCGAGTGGAACCCAACCATTCAGTGCAGAAACGATTACCTTTACACCTTCAGGACCAATCCAATGACAGCACGGTGTTGGCTGTAGCATATAATTTACGTGAAGAAGTTTCAGAAAGCCAAAAAGACGAAGTAGTCATTTTGTCCAATGATATGCCTATGCGTCTTCATGCAACATTGGATTTGAAAATGGAGGCATTTGAATTCAATACTACACAAATTATCGGAGCAGGTCCTTTTGACGGGCAGTATCATATTGATTTAACAAATGATGAATACGTTAACTCAGTATTTGCACAATATGATGGTAAACAATTTCCAACTAACTTAGACAATACCATTCTTTCTCATTTACCCGAGAACCATTCATACAATGCTTTGGTTACTATCACTGTAGAAGGTAATTATTTAATCAGTGGTGTACTTCATGGGAGTCGTTTGGAACCATTGAAACGAAAAACCCGAGCAGCTAGAGTTGTTGCCAGAACGAAAGAGCAAGATGTTGCAGTGGCATATCTTAAATCAGCGGCTTGTGACGTCCCTATCGTGTCTTTGGGTGGAAGCGCTGGTACTGGAAAAACTTTACTTGCTGTTGCTAGTGCTATTGATGAATGGCAGGCGGGAAATTATCAAAAAGTGATTGTTTTTCGTTCTTTGCATGAGATGGGGCAGGGACAAGAAATGGGATTCTTGCCAGGTAATGTTGATGAAAAAATGGAAGCATGGGCAGGAGCAGTTTTTGACGCCATAGATGTGTTAGCTAATGCGGAACAGTCATTAGTGAAACAATTCCGTGAAATAGTTGAGATTTCTCCTATCACATATTTACGAGGACGTTCCTTGGCCAATACTTTTATTATTCTGGAAGAAGCGCAGAATTTCTCACGTTCCGAAATTTTGAACATTCTTTCCCGAGTTGGACAGGATTCCAAAGTAGTGTTGACATTTGATGCTGCTCAAGTTGACAACCGGTTCCTACAGTCTGGGAAACATGCTGACATTTGGTCGGTTATTGAAGATTTGAAAACTAATAAATTATTTGCACATATTACTTTGGTGCGTACTGAAAGGTCAGAGGTGGCTGAGCTGGCTTCCAGGATTTTAGAAAGCTGAGTCTGTTATCCTTAACTAAGAAACACAGTCGATATTTTCCTTGCGAGTATTGGCTGTGTTTTGTTTTTATGACACTAACCAATTACTACCATTCCTAACTGACAAATTCCGTGAGGATAACTAGATGATTAAGCGTGCAAACGGCTCCTCGTATATTGACGAGAATTTCGCGACTTCTCAAGTGTCGCACAATCAGCGTCATCCTTTTCTAGGTTTGATTGCTGGTGTCTTTGCTATGCTTGCTGTTGTACTCGCGTTACAACCCTTCGCCAGTAGTGTATTGACACAGAAACAATCCAATTTGATTAATACTGCTGAAGCGGGTAGTCCAGAAATTGGATGCATTTATACAACAGGTTTAGGGATGGACCGTAAAAATGGTTGGCGTAACACAGTAGTGGGTGGATATGTACAACCTGACAGCAGTGGTCGCACTTGGACAATGCAAGAAGCTTTAGGTGGCGGGTTAGGATTTGTTGCTTACGAAGGTGAAGGCGAAGCTAAAGACGCCCCCTGGACAAAATCAAAGAAAAAACCCGAAGTAGCTGAAGGAATACTGAAAACTTTTGATGGTGGCAATGCCAGTTTTGACACGTACTATCAGAAAAATGCTGAAAAACTGGAGAAAACACGGTCAGCTTGGTCCAACTGTTTCATGCAAGCTCTTCCATGGGTTGCCGATGGACTGATGAGTCTTTCTGGACTAGTAACCAATGTGGCTCAATTCATTGCTGTCAGCGCTTTTAACCCTAACATTATTTGTCCTGACCCAGCACATCCAAATGGCAGCTGTCTCAATCTACTCAAAGTGATTG
>ERZ773005.398-NODE-398-length-35351-cov-5.885398_pt1 | contig 35351 bp, 32 predicted proteins | sample MGYA00580666_ERZ773005 | MGnify/ENA primary metagenome ERZ773005 (study PRJEB29015, sample SAMEA2737999) | human oral metagenome | biome: human oral; feature: human-associated habitat; material: dental | place: China | collected 2061 ...
GCTACGTCGAGGATTTGTCGACGACGAGAGGACAGTGTAGATGTGTGAAGATGGGCGGCTGAATTTATCAGTGGTTCCTTAGGAATCGACGGAAAGAGGAGCGACAGCGTGAACAAGGTGATCGTAAAAGTCACGGGCGAGCAGAAGGATGCGGCGGGCGACGTCAGCCGCATAGAGATGACGGCCATGGGCGAGCATTACTTTCGCAACGGCAAGCACTACATCATCTACGAGGACACATCCCTTGCCGAAGGCGCGCCCGCCTCGACAATGCTCAAGGTCGCGGCGGATTCCCTGACGCTGACGCGGCGCGGCGCCGTCGAGCAGGAGCAGCGCTTCTCGCCGCAGAGCGAGAGCCGCAGCCGCTACCGCACGCCCTTCGGCGATCTCGATCTCTGCGTTGCGACGCAGCGCCTCGACATCGCCTACGGCTCCGTCTCAGGCCGGATCGACGTCTCCTACGACATGCACGTCAACGGCGAATGGCAGTCGGCGAACGAACTGCACATCGAGGTTGAGGCGGACGCATCGGAACTGCAGAAGCTGAACTGAGACGCCTTTTCGCGGAGAAGATTAGGAGGATTTTTTTGGACATCAAGGAACAGTTGGGCGCAGCCATTCGGCAGGCGGCGCAAAAGGCGATCGCCGACGGCGTGTTTCCGGCAGGAGAGCTTGCCGACATCCTGCTCGAAGTGCCGCCGGACAAGAAGTTTGGCGATTTTGCAACGAACTTCGCCATGCAGTCGGCGCGTGTCTTTCGCATGAATCCGAAGAAGATTGCCGAGGAGCTTGTGTCGCGCATCGAGGGCGACTGGCTCGATCATGCGGAGATCGCAGGGCCGGGCTTTATCAATTTCTATCTCAAGGGCAATGTGCTCTATGATCTGCTTCGTCATATATACGAAGGGGGAGAGGCGTGTTTCAACCTGCCGCAGAAAGATACGGCGCGTATCATGGTCGAATATGTGAGCGCGAATCCGACAGGCCTGCTGCACGTCGGGCACGGACGCGGCGCAGCGGTCGGCAGCGCCCTCGTCAATCTCCTGCGAGCGGCCGGCTATCCCGTTCACAGCGAATACTACATCAACGATGCGGGCAATCAGATCGACAACCTCGCGGCATCGGTCAACGCGCGCTACTTGGAGCTTTTGGGCAAGGAGGCGGCCTTTCCTGAAAACGGCTACCACGGCGCGGACATCATCGACACGGCGAAGCGCATCGTGGAAGCGGACGGCGAGAAGTATCTCTCGCTGAGCGAGGAGCAGCGCCTCGCCGCCTTTAAGGAAATCGCCTTGACGGAAAAGCTTGCACAGCTGAAGGAGGATCTCGCCGCGTTCAACGTGACGTTCGACGAATGGTTCAGCGAGCGCACGCTCCATCCCAAGGCCGTGCGCGAGGCCTGTCAGACGCTCAAGGAGAAAGGCAAGGTCTACGACAAGGACGGCGCCCTGTGGCTGCGCTCGACGGATTACGGCGACGACAAGGATCGCGTCGTCATACGTGACAACGGCGTGCCGACGTACCTTGCAGCGGACATCGCCTACCATCGGAACAAGCTGGAGCGCGGCTTCTCTCATCTCATCAACATCTGGGGGGCAGATCATCACGGCTACGTCTGCCGCGTCAAGGCGGCGCTCGCGGCGCTCGGCTATGCGCCCGGGCAGCTGGAAGTGCTCCTCCTGCAGATGGTCAGCCTGTATCGCGGCGGCGAACTCGTGAAGATGTCGAAGCGCACGGGCGAGAGCGTGACGCTCGAAGAGCTCATCGAGGAAGTCGGCACGGATGCGGCACGCTACTTCTTCCTCATGCGCTCGCTGGACAGCCAGCTCGACTTCGACCTCGACCTTGCGAAGTCGCATTCCAACGAGAATCCCGTCTACTATATCCAGTACGCGCACGCACGCATTTCGAGCATCTTCCGCCAGGCGGCCGACGCTGGAATCGAGACGGGCGGCGCACCCGAGTTTTCGCGGCTCGTCGATGAGACGGAAATCGCCCTGATCAAGAAGATCGAGGAATATACGGAAGAGATCGAGCGTGCGGCGAGAGAGCGCGCGCCGCACCGCATCGCGCGTTTTGCTTACGATACGGCGGGGCTTTTCCACAGCTTTTACAACAAGTGCCGCATCGTAGGCGTGGAGCCTGCGCTCTCAGGCGCACGCCTGGCGCTCGTGGCGGTCACGGGAAATGTCCTGCGCCATGCGCTGGGGATTCTCGGCATTTCCGCGCCAGAGAAGATGTGACAGGAAGCAGGAGGTCATGATTTTGGAAAATACGGATTACGCGAAGCGCTCGGAGACGGATGTGGCGCATGACATTTTGAGTGAAAAGAACGAAGCGATGTACTACAAGGATCTCGTTCTGGAGGTCATCGACAAGAAGCGAAAGCCTGTGCAGTCGCTTTCTCATGCGATTTCGGAGGTTTACACGCTGATCAATATGGACAGCCGTTTCCACTATGAGGGAGAGGGGAAATGGGGACTGACGGAGTGGAATCCGCCTGAAGTGAAGCGCACGCACGCCTCGCGCACGGGCGCTTCTTCCAGCCCCAAGACGTCGCGCCGCCGCGAAAAGCTCTTGGAGGGCATACAGGAGGAATAAGGCTTTTGTGGATGCAGCTTGGCAGAGCATTTGGCCGAGACTGCAGGTGAAGTCGGTTTTTTTCGCAGGATATGCCGGAAACAGGGCAGGAGGAAAAAATGGCAAAGTATATTTTCGTTACGGGCGGCGTCGTTTCGTCCCTCGGCAAGGGCATCACGGCTGCTTCCTTGGGGCGGCTCTTGAAGAATCGCGGCATCAAGGTCACGATCCAGAAGTTCGATCCGTATATCAACATCGACCCCGGCACGATGAGTCCATACCAGCACGGCGAGGTGTTCGTCACGGACGATGGTGCGGAGACGGATCTCGATCTCGGACACTATGAGCGTTTCATCGATATCAACCTCACGAAAAACTCCAATATCACGGCGGGCAAGGTCTACAACAACGTGCTGACGAAGGAACGGCGCGGCGATTATCTGGGCAAGACGGTGCAGGTCATCCCGCACATCACGAATGAGATCAAGCAGCGCGTCTATGATGTTGCGGCCGCTGACGGCGCCGACGTCGTCATCACGGAAATCGGCGGCACGGTAGGCGATATTGAGAGTCTGCCGTTTCTCGAAGCGATCCGCCAAGTCAAGAAAGAGGTTGGACGCTACGATGTGCTCTACATCCATGTGACGCTCGTGCCGTACATCGCGGCGGCGGGCGAACTGAAGACGAAGCCGACGCAGCACAGCGTCAAGGAACTTCGCGGCATCGGCATTCAGCCCGACATCCTTGTTTGCCGCGCGGAAAAAGAAATTTCGAGCGAGATGAAGGAAAAGCTCGCGCTCTTCTGCGACGTGGACAAGAGCGCCGTCATCGAAAATCTCACGGCATCGACGATCTACGAAGTGCCGCTGATGATGGCGAAGGAAGGCCTCGACAAGATTGTGCTCGAAAAGCTCCACATGGATTACAGCCCCGCGAACATGGAAGAGTGGGAGAAGATGGTCTTCAAGATCAAGCATCCCGCGAAGAAGGTCAAGGTCGCCGTTGTCGGCAAGTATGTGGATCTGCCCGACGCCTACATGTCGGTGACGGAGGCGCTGCACCATGCGGGCATCGCGAACGATACGGACGTCAAGATCGCTTGGGTCAATTCGGAGGCAATCGAGGCGGCGGACGTCGAGCTCAGCGAGGTCTTTGCAGGGTGCAAGGGAATACTCGTGCCGGGTGGCTTTGGCGACCGCGGCGTCGAGGGCAAGATTCGCGCCGTGCAGTACGCGCGTGAGAATGCGATTCCGTTCCTCGGACTGTGCCTCGGCATGCAGTGCGCCGTCATCGAGTTTGCGCGTCACGTCTGCGGCATGACAGACGCCCATTCGACGGAATTCAATCACGAGACGAAGCATCCCGTCATCGACCTCATGCTCTCGCAGAAGGACGTCGAGGACAAGGGAGGTACAATGCGCTTGGGGACCTATCCGTGCAAGCTTCGGGAAGGCTCGAAGAGCCTTGCCGCTTACGCGGAGGAAGAAATCAACGAGCGCCATCGCCACCGCTACGAGTTCAACAACGATTTTCGTGCCGAGCTTGAGCGTGCGGGGCTTGCCGTCGCGGGAACACTGCCCGACGACAGCCTCGTCGAGATCGTCGAGGTCAAGAACCATCCGTGGTTCGTCGGCTCGCAGTTCCACCCTGAGCTGAAGTCGCGTCCGAACCATCCGCATCCGCTGTTTCGTGATTTCGTGAAGGCGGCTCTTGAAGTGAAATGAGAATCTTCCTGACATTGCTCTTGGCGGCGCTTTTCTGCAGCGCCGCCCTTTTTTCGGAAAACGCTGCATTCGCCTCGACACTGGGGGAAAATGCACGGACGGCATCAGGGCGAAGGCCGGAGAGCGGCATCGTCGAAGGATTCTACGGCAGACCATGGACGGAAGCCGAGCGACGCATGATGCTGCATTTCTTGGGCGAGCACGGCATGAATCTCTACGTCTACGCGCCGAAGGATGATCCGTACCATCGCGAGAAGTGGCGTGAGCCGTATCCGCCGCAGGAGATGCTCGCACTGAAGCGTCTTGCCGCCGAGGCGCGGACTGCGGGCGTGGAGATGGTCTTCGCCGTATCGCCGGGTCTTGACCTGCGTTTTTCGGGCTGGGCGGGCGAGGCGGATGAAAAGGCTCTGCTGCGAAAGCTGGAATCTGTTCATGCGATGGGCGTCGAGCGCTTCGCCATATTCTTTGACGATATCGAGCGCAAGGACGGCAGAGCGCAGGCGCTTTTCGTGAATCGCCTGAACAAGGAGCTTCTGACGCGCCGCCTCACAGAGAAGCCGCTGCTCGTCGTGCCGACGGAATATTTCCTGCAGGATATGAAGACCGCCGGCGTGGCGAAGTCCTACACGCGCGAATTTGCCGCGCAGCTCGATGACGACATCGTCGTGCTGTTCACGGGAGAGGGCGTCGTGCCCGAAGGCATAAGCGCCGAAGATATGACGGAGGCCGAGCGCCTTTATGGACGGCCGCTCGGCGTATGGTGGAACTATCCCGTGACGGACTACTTGCCGGGAAAGCTCGCGCTCGGCCCCGTACAGGGATTGGATGAAGCTGTGGCAGAGCGTGCGCCCGTGTTCTTGATGAACCCGATGGAAAAGCCCTATCTTTCGCGCATCGCCTTGGCGACGGGCGCAGAGTGGCTCTCTTCGCCTGCCTCGTATGATGCGGAAAGAGCTTGGCATACCGCCATCCGTGAGCAATACGGCGGCTTGGCAGGAGATATGGAACTTTTCGCGCTTCATTCGCGCCGCATGGAGAAGGATTGGGCGCATACGGGCGCACTCGATGCGCCTTTGCTGAAAGAGCAGATGGAAGCTTTCTGGCAAAAGGCGGAGCGTGGGGAAAGGGCCGACAAGGAAGCGGAAGCTCTCGCAAAGGAATTTCATCGCCTGAAGCGTGCTGCCGAGCAGTTGAAGGAGAAGCTTCCGCCGGAAACTCTTGCTGAATGCCTGCCGCAGCTCCAGCTCTTCGCTCAATATGCGGAGTCGGCGGAAACGTCCCTCGCGATGGTGAAAGCGCGACGCGAAGGACGCTTTGCGCACGAGACGGCGCTTTATCGAAAAATCAAGGACGTTCCACGAGAGCAGCAAAAAAAGGAAGAACCGCGTCTCTCCGAGCAGGTGCTCGCAGATTTTATCGCGAGGGCGAAATCGTGGCATGAAATGCAGGAGCATGGCGTAGGACGGAGGGACAACTAGTTGATCGGTCTGCGCCTTGATCTCTTGGGAGGTTATGCTAGGGAATCACTGATAAATTCAGCCACCCATCTTCACACATCTGTGCTGTCCTCTCGTCGTCGACAAATCCTCGACGTAGCACCGCTACGCCTGTGGTTTGTCTCCTCGATAGATACAGCACATCTGTGCAAATCTGGGCGACCTCATTTTATCAGCGCTTCCCTAGAATATATCAAAGATGTATGAATGTGCATTTTTCGTAGAGGAGGAGTTCTTTATGTCGTTTCTTGATTTGGCGAAAAGCGCTATTCTTGCCGCAAGCTTTCGGCGCAGCCCGTGGAGGAGGAGAAGCTGCAAAAGATTTTGGAGGCGGGGAATCTCGCGCCGACCGCCCACAACAATCAGCCGCTTCATATCTGGCTTCTTGAGAGCGCTGAGGCGATGGAGAAGGTTTCGCAGACGACGTCTTTCATCTTCGGCGCTCCCGTTGCCTTCGTCGTGGGCAGCAAAGCGGACGCTGCATGGGTGCGCCCCTTTGACAAGAAGAACTTCGCCGATGTGGATGCGAGCATTGCGGCGACGCATATGATGCTGGCGATTGAAGACTTGGGACTTGGGACGACGTGGGTCGCGCATTTCGATGCGCCGAAGCTCAAGGAGTTTTTCCCCGAAATGGCGGATTATGAGCTTGTGGCGATTTTTCCCGTCGGCTATCCTGCCGAGGATGCTGCGCCCTCGCCGCGTCATGCCGAGCGTGTGGGTGTAGAGAAGCTTGCCGATCGGCTTTGAGGGATCGCTTTTGCCCCGCTGCACATACGGTGCGGCGGGGTTTTGCTCATGAGGAGAGAGACGGATTTTTTCGGATGCGAGGAAGATTTATGACATACGTTGATCAATTGCAGGATATTGTGCGCACGCTGCGCTCCGAACATGGCTGCCCATGGGATCGGAAGCAGACGCATGAGAGCATCAAGCCAGGCTGCATAGAGGAAGCGGTCGAGGTGCTCTGCGGCATCAACATCTTAAGGGAGACGGGGAAGGCGGACAACTTGCGCGAAGAGCTTGGCGATCTCCTGCTGCAAGTGATCTTTCACGCACAGCTTGCAGAAGAGGCGGGGCTTTTCACGTTGGAGGATGCAGCGAGAGCCGCTGCAGAAAAGATGGTGCGCCGCCATCCGCATGTGTTTGGCGAGCCTGTCAAGGATGCGGCGGGCAAGTCTCTGACGGAGTGGACGGCGATCAAGGCATGGGAGAAGCGCGGGCGCGAATGGGAGGAAGCGTACCTGCCCGACGCATTTGAAGAGGCGGCGCTGCTCTTGCAGAAGGCGAAGGAACGCAAAAAGCTGTAAGCAATGGGCATTTCAGCTCCTCAACGCCCATTGACACATTGTTCGTTCTATGGTAGACTGAATCCGAAAACAACTTCATATTTTGCCGATCGGGTGCGCGTTGCGCTTAATAGAGAAGCAGGTGAAAGACCTGCGCTGTCCCGCAGCTGTAATGCAGAGCCGACCTCATGATGTCACTGGGAAACCGGGAAGGCGAGGAAGGCGAGGATGCAGAGCCAGAAGAACTGCCCGAGCGGAGCGCTGTCTTATTCCTGCGAGAGACGGGAAGGCGTGACCTTTGTTTCGTGCGCCTTTTTGCTCTTTTGGGGCAAAGAGGCTTTTTTTATGGAAGCGCTGAATTTATCAGTGGTTCCTTATGTCTGAATATGAGGAGATGAGTGGAAGGCGCAGAAGAGGGAAGCGGCTGAGGAAGAGATGTTACGGATATGAGGTATGATGGATGCGAGGAGGCATGAAAGTGAAGAAGTTTTGCATGTTTTTGCTGTTGACGGCGATGCTGCTGACCGTCGGCTGCGGCGGCACGAATTCGGCGAAGAATGAGCGCGCCGAGAAGGGCGAGGTCGTGATCTCGGTCGGCAAGTATATGGTAGGCGAGGGTTTCGATCCGACGATGGGATGGGGGCTCTGGGGACCGGATCCGTTCCACAGCGCATTGATGGGACATGATGAAAAGAATCAGCTCATCAAGGAGCTGGCTACAAACGTTGAGCGTTCAGAGGACGGGCTGAAATATACCTTTACGATCCGGGATGATGCGAAATTCTCTGACGGTCAGCCGCTGACGGCAGAGGATGTCGTCTTTACCTACGAAACGGCGAAGAAGGCGGCCAGCGCCGTGGATCTGACCGCGATGGAGTCGGTGCGCGCCCTGTCCCCGACGCAGGTGGAGTTCAAGCTGTCACGCCCGTGGTCTGTTTTCCTCGAAACGGCGGCCTCCCTCGGCATTGTGCCGAAGCACGCCTATAAAGAAGGGTATGCGACGGCGCCAGTCGGCAGTGGTCCTTGGAAGGTCGTATCGTTCCAAAAGGAACAGCAGCTTGTGATGGAGCCGAACGAATATTATTACGGAGAAAAACCGAAGCTGAAAAAGGTGACGGCGCTGAATCTGGGCAATGATGCTGTGCTTGCAGCAGCGCAGTCCGGACAGGTCGATCTCGTCTTTGCACCGCCCGAATTTGCGGCGGCAAGCGTGCCGAATATGAAATTGGTAGTGATGGACACCATCGACAGCTTCTGCGTCAATATGCCGCAGGAGCCGGAGCATGACGAAAACGGCATGCTGGTCGGCAACAATGTGACGAGCGATCCTGCCATCCGCCAGGCACTGAACATCGGCATCGACCGCAAGACGATCATCGAGAATGCGCTCGGCGGCTTCGGAAAGCCGACGATGAATTTTGCGGAAGCTCTTTCTTGGGCGAATAACGATTTGCAGGAATCGGACAACCGCGTGGACGAAGCAGTGAAGATCCTTGAGGCTGCGGGCTGGGTGGATACGGACGGCGACGGCATTCGCGAGAAGAACGGTCAGAAGGCGGAATTCGTCATCAATGGCCGTTCCAATGACCTGCAGCGCTACAATACAGCGGTGGCGCTTGCACAGGATGCGAAGAAGCTCGGCATCAACATCATCGCAAAGTCGACGCCATGGTCGGAAGCCCGTAAGATAGCGCGCAACATCCCGACGGTATGGGCGGGCGGCGACTATACGCCGCAAACGATCTACAATTATTTCCATGCCTCGCAGGTCGGGGTGAATATCATCAACAACTCTGCCATGTATCGCAATCCGACGGTCACTGCGCATATCGATCGAGCACTTGCCGCTGCGACCGATGAGGAGATGCTGCGCGAGTTCCGTGCGGCACAGTGGGATGGCGTGACAGGGCCGAAGGTTGATATCCCCTATCTTTGGATTGCGACGGTTCAGGTGCCGTATTTCGTCAATAATCAGCTCGATCTCGGTCAGCTGCGTGTGGGCGAGCGCGGACAGGGCATGGGGATCCTCATAACACTTGACGAATGGCAGTGGAAGAAGTAAATGGATAAGAGAATCTTCTATCTTCTCGGGGGCAATCTGTTTCGGCTTGTGCTCCTCCTGGCTGCGGTGAGCGTCATCAGTTTTATACTGCTCGCCAATTCGCCCATCGATCCCATCGACGCGTACTTCATCAATAAGGCGGCATCGGCGGAGCAGCATGCGCTCATCGCCTCTTATTGGGGCTTTGACAAGCCGCCGCTCGAACGCTTCCTGCTTTGGGCGGGGAATATTCTGCATGGTGATTTCGGCACATCGTTCATCTATCGCGCCCCTGTACTCGAAGTCATCGGAGAAAAGTTTCGCCTTACGCTTCTCTTGATGATGACGGCGTGGACGCTGTCGGGCGCAATCGGCTTTGTTCTGGGCGTGCTCGCGGGAATGTACCGCGACAGCCGCATGGACAAGGCAATTCAGGGATTTTCCCTTCTGTGCGTCTCCGTGCCGGTATTCTGGCTCGGGCTCTTGTTCCTCATGCTCTTCGCGGTCAAGCTGCAGTGGTTTCCGCTCGCGCTTGCCTCTCCCATTGGAAAGCTGCATGAGGAAGTTACGCTGGCAGAGCAGATCCATCATCTGATCTTGCCGGCACTGACGCTCAGCGTCACGGGAATTTCTTCCATTACGCTGCAGACGCGCGAAAAGATGATCGAGGTGATGGGGACGAACTACATGCTCTTTGCCGAGGCGCGCGGCGAGAATCTTTGGCAGCGCGTGCGGCGGCATGGTTTGCGTAACATCCTGCTGCCTGCGATCACCTTGCAGTTCGCGTCCTTCAATGAGCTGTTCGGCGGCGCCATTCTCGCGGAGACGGTGTTCTCCTACCCGGGACTGGGCAGTACGGTCACGCTGGCGGGGCTGCGCGGCGATCTTGCACTGCTGCTTGGCATTGCGGTCTTCAGTGCAATCTTTATCTTTGTCGGCAATCTCATCGCCAACATTCTATATGGGATTGTGGATCCGCAGCTGCGCGAGGGGAGGGGGATGTCATGAACAAGGCGCTTCCCCTCGCGCAAAGCGGTCTAAGTGTCCGTCAGCGCCGGCTCATCTTTGCCGTGTTTGCGACCCTGTTCATTTTGGGACTGCTCCTCTGGGGTACGACGATGGATGAGAGTTCCTATGCGGTCGACTTCGGACAGAAAAATCTTGCGCCGTCCGTCCTGCATCCGTTCGGTACGGACAACATGGGGCGCGACATGTTTCTGCGCTCCGTCAAGGGCATGTCGATCAGTCTGCAGATCGGTTTTGCCGCCGCGTTTTTCAGCTCCTGCATCGCGCTCATCCTCGGAACGTTGTCGGCGGCATTCGGCGGCAAGGTGGATCGCTTCGTTCTTTGGCTCGTCGATCTCTGCATGGGAATTCCGCACATCCTCCTCATCCTCATGATTTCGGTGATGATGGGCGGCGGAATCCTCGGCGTATCCATCGGCGTCATCGTCACGCATTGGCCGCGTTTGACGCGTGTCATCCGTGCGGAAGTCATGCAGCTGCGCTCGCAGCCCTATGTTCTGGCGGCACGTCAGTATGGCTGCTCGTGGTTTTCCATCGCGCGCCGGCACTTCGTGCCGCATGTTGCACCGCAGTACATCATCGGGCTTGTTTTGCTCTTTCCGCATGCGATCATGCATGAGGCAGCCATCAGCTTCCTCGGCTACGGCCTGCCGCTCGATATGCCGGCGATCGGCATCATCCTGGCGGAGTCCATGCGCTATCTGGCGCTCGGCATGTGGTGGCTGGCATTTTTCCCGGGCTTCTTGCTGCTGCTCGTCGTGCTGATTTTTGATCGTCTCGGCGAAGCGCTGCGCGATCTTCTCGACCCACAGTCCGGACAGGAATAGGAGGCTTTATGGGACAAGAACTTCTCGAAGTAAAGAATCTGTCCGTGTCGTTTCGCATGTATCAGAGCGCACTGAAGCATACACTGGTGGCAGGGATGTACGATGTCAATCTGTGCCTAGGCGCAGGAGAAATCCTTGCCGTCGTCGGCGCAAGCGGTTCGGGCAAGAGCCTTTTGGCGCATGCCCTGCTCGGCATCCTTCCGTACAACGCCGTGACGAGTGGCGAGATGATCTATCGCGGGACCGTGCTTGATGCGGCGCGTCAGGAAGAGCTGCGCGGACGGGAGCTGGCGTTGATCCCGCAGTCTGTGACATACCTCGACCCGCTCATGCGCGTCGGCAAAGAGGTATGCGGGCTCTACGGTTCGCCTGTCGATATGGCGGCGACCTTCCGGCGTCTGCATTTGGAGGAAAAGGTTCAGCGCCTGTATCCGTTTCAGCTTTCGGGCGGCATGGCGCGGCGCGTCCTCTTTTCTACGGCGGTCATCACGGACGCCGCTCTCATCATCGCGGATGAACCGACGCCCGGCATGGATATCAAGAGCGCCGTCGAGGCATTGCAGCTTCTGCGCGAGCTTGCCGATGCGGGAAAGGGCATTCTGCTCATCACGCACGACATCGATCTCGCCGTCGAAGTTGCCGACACGGTTGCCGTTTTCTATGAAGGCCGAACCGTGGACAGGGTTCCGGCCGCTGCATTTTGCGGCGACGGCAGAGAGCTGCAGCATCCCTATACACAGGCGCTTTATCATGCCCTGCCGCAGAACAGTTTCAAGGTCTATTCGGCGCAAGAGGTGCGGCAGATGACGGAAGCGGGAGGTGCATGAGATGCTCGATGTGAAGAATCTCTCCTATCGCTATGGGATGAACGCTCCCGTTCTGCAGAATATATCTTTGCATATTGCAGACGGGGAACGGCTCGCTCTTTTAGGATCAAGCGGGCGCGGCAAGAGCACGCTCGCGCTGCTCCTTGCAGGCTATCTGCCGCTGCAGGAAGGGTCTATTGCATTGGACGGTGCAGCCTTGCCGAAGGGCGGTTACAATCCCATCCAGCTCATCTATCAGCATCCGGAAAAGGCGATGGATCCGCGCTGGAAGGTGAAGGATTCCCTGAGCGAAGCATGGGATGTGCCGGATGAACTCCTCAGGGCGATCGGCGCCGAGCCTGATTGGCTCACACGCTGGCCGAACGAGCTCTCGGGCGGTCAGCTGCAGCGGCTGTCGATTCTGCGCGCGCTCAGTCCCCAGACGCGCGTGCTCATCGCCGACGAGATCACGGCAAGCCTTGATCCCATCACACAGGCGCAGATCTGGTCGGTCATCTTACAGGAAGTCGAAAGACATGATATGATCCTCATTGCTATCACGCACAACGAGGCATTAGCGCGGCGCATTTGCACGCGCCTGGTGCATGTCGATGATCTGCAGGCATGAATAAAAAACGGCATCTGTCCTTGACGGGTGCCGTTTTTTTATTCATGCCCCAAAAATTTGCTGCATGTGCAGATTATTTTGCTGCAGAAACTGTAGGGCTGTGCTGTGTGTGGATTTTTTTGATGTCTTTAGATGATACAGTGGGACGAGAAGCTTTGTTGACAATATGACAGCTTCGCTATATAATGCCATATAGTATACTAAACATATATGGATTAGAGAGGCAAAACATTATGTCAGCTATCGAAAACATCGAAGCATATATTGAGGAAGAATTTCAGTGGTTTCACCGCCATCCGGAGCTTTCCTATGAAGAAATGGAAACGACGAAGCGCATTCGCGCATCCTTGGAACGTGCGGGCATACGCATTCTCAAATTGCCGCTTTCGACAGGAATTGTTGCGGAAGTGGGCGAGGGTGAGCCTGTCGTTGCCTTGCGTGCCGATATCGACGCCCTGCCCATCGAAGAGCAGACGGATTTGCCGTACCGCTCGGAGAATGAGGGACGCATGCACGCCTGCGGGCATGATTTTCATACAGCATCCGTTCTCGGTGCGGCGCTTCTGCTCAAAAAGCGCGAGATGGAGCTGAAAGGGCGCGTGCGCCTGTTCTTCCAGCCAGCAGAGGAGGCGCCGGGCGGGGCTAAGGTACTCATGGAGGCAGGAGCCCTGCGCGATGTACAGGCAATTTTCGGACTCCACGCGTCGCCCCTTTTGACGGTTGGCACGGTCGGCATATCGGAAGGTGCTGTCACGGCGGCAGTCGACCGCTTCGTATTTCGCTTCATCGGCAAGGGGACGCATGCCGCGCATCCGCAGCGCGGCATCGATCCGATTCCTTTGGCGGCGGGATTCATCCAAGCGGTGCAGACCGTCGTCGCGCGCAACCTTCATCCGTTTTCGGCAGGGCTTGTGAGCGTCACGCATGTCGCCGCGGGCAATACGTGGAACGTCATCCCTGAAGAAGCGCTCGTCGAAGGAACGACGCGCAGCATGGATGGAGAAGAACGCGCCTTGATTCGTAAGCGCGTCTGTGCTTTGGCCGAAGGTCTGGCACAGGCGCATGGCGCTGAGGTGGTGACGGATTGGTACGAAGGGCCGCCGGCGACGGCGAACGATGTTTTTTGGACATCGTTTTCCAAGCGGGTGGCAGAGGCGTGTGATTTGCAGGTTGTGTCTGCTCCGAAATCTTTGGGCGGTGAGGACTTTGCCTTCTATCAGGAGAACGTGACGGGCTGTTTCGTGCTGGTTGGAACGGGATTGTCCGCTGCCATCCACAATCCGAGCTTTCGCGTAGACCCCGCTGCGCTCGCGCCGACGGCGCATTATCTAGCGGAACTTGTGCAAAGTGCGTTAAAGAAAGTGGGAAATGAAACTTGTTCTTGACAAATATCGCATCGACGTATATCCTGTTCAAATAGTCATAGGAGCGAGGAGGTGTTTTTCTTATGACGGAAAATGAAAAGTATCAGATCACGGGCATGTCGTGCGCGGCATGCAGTGCGCGTGTTGACAAGGCGGTTCGTCACTTGGCGGGCGTGCGGGAGGTGTCCGTGAACCTTCTGACGAATTCCATGCTCGTGAGCTATGAGGCGCCGCTGACATCGGAAGCGATCTGCGCCGCCGTAGAGCATGCGGGCTACGGCGCGAGCCTTGCCGCGGGCAAGGGGGCGGGGCGGGCGAAGGATATGCGCGAGGAGCGCGAAGCGCTCGAAGACCATGAGACGCCGAAGATTCTGCGCCGCTTTATCGTGTCGCTCGCGCTCCTCGCGCCGCTCCTCTACGTTTCGATGGGGCACATGCTTCTTGCGCTTCCCATTCCGCAGGCGATGGAGAACAATGCGCTCGTCATCGGCCTTTACGAGCTTCTTCTCGCTGTCGCCGTCATGATCGTCAATCAGAAATTCTTCATCAACGGCTTTCGCAATATCTTTTCGGGCGGCGTGAATATGGATACGCTCGTCGCTCTCGGCAGTGCGGCGGGCTTCCTCTACAGTACGGGCAATCTCTTCGCCATGTTCGTCGCGGCGCGTGCCGGCGACTGGCAGAGCGTCGCGGCGGGCGGCATGGATTTCTACTTTGAGACGTCCGCCATGATCTTGACGCTCATCACGGTGGGCAAGTGGCTGGAAAGCCGCAGCAAGGGAAAGACGACGAACGCCATCAAGGGACTGATGGATCTCGCGCCCAAGACGGCGCGACTCGTGAAGGACGGCAAGGAAGTCGTCGTCGCCGCATCGGAGGTCGCCGTCGGCGACGTCTTCCTCGTGCTGCCGGGCGAGAGCTTCCCCGTCGACGGCAAGGTGCTCGAAGGCGAGAGCGCCGTCAATGAGGCGGCGCTGACGGGCGAGAGCCTGCCTGTGGACAAGGCGCCGGGCAGTCTCGTGAGCGCCGCCACGATCAATCAGAACGGCGCTTTGACCTGCGAAGCGCGGCGCGTCGGCGAGGATACGACGCTGCAGCAGATCATCGAGATGGTGCAGAACGCCGCCGCTTCCAAGGCGGAGATCTCGAAGCTCGCTGACAAGGTGTCGGGCGTATTCGTTCCCGTCGTCATCGTCTTGGCAGTCATCACGGGCGCTCTTTGGCTGCTTCTGGGCGAGACGGCGAGCTTCGCTCTCGCGCGTGCCGTCAGCGTGCTCGTCATCAGCTGCCCATGCGCCCTAGGGCTGGCGACGCCGGTCGCCATCATGGTCGGCAGCGGCAAGGGCGCGAAGAACGGCATCCTCTTCAAGACGGCGGCTGTTCTGGAGGCGACGGGCAAGGCGGACTTCGTCGTGCTCGACAAGACAGGCACGATCACGGAGGGAAAGCCGCGCGTGACGGACATCGTGCCCGCTGCGGACATTAAGGAGGATGCGCTCCTCGCCTTGGCAGCCGCCTTGGAGTCGCAGAGCGAGCATCCGCTCGCCGCTGCCGTCCGACGCGAGGCGGAAGAGCGCGGCATTTCCTTCTCCAAGGCGCAGGATTTCCAGGCGCTTCCCGGGCATGGCGTCACGGGCACGGCGGAGCTTTCGGGCGAACGCCGAGAAGCAATCGGCGGCAGCATGGCGCTGATGAAGGAGAAGGGGCTTCTGACGGCTGATATGAAAGCGGCGGCGGAAAAGCTCGCGTCGGAGGGAAAGACGCCGCTCTTCTTTGCCGCTGCGAATCGCTTGCTCGGCATCATCGCCGTCGCTGACGCCTTGAAGCCGGACAGCCGCGAGGCAATCGAGGAACTTCTGCGCATGGGCGTGCAGCCTGTCATGCTGACGGGAGACAACCGCCGTACGGCGAATGCGGTCGGCGCGAAGCTCGGCCTTTCTGCCATCGTCGCCGACGTCTTGCCCGACGGCAAGGAAGAGGTCGTGCGCCGTCTGCAGGAGAGCGGCAGGACGATCATGGTGGGCGACGGCATCAACGACGCGCCGGCTTTGACGCGTGCCGATGTCGGCATCGCCATCGGTGCGGGCGCTGACATCGCCATGGATGCTGCCGATGTCGTCCTCATGAAGTCGTCACTAAAGGATGTCGTCGCGGCCGTCCGCCTTTCGCGGCAGGTCATCCGCAACATCAAGGAAAATCTCTTCTGGGCGTTTTTCTACAATGTCATCGGCATACCGCTGGCGGCAGGCCTTTGGCTGCCCGTGTTCGGCATCGTCTTGAGCCCGATGTTCGGTGCAGCGGCGATGAGCCTTTCGAGCTTCTGCGTCGTGATGAACGCTCTGCGGCTGAACTTTTTTGATGTTTATGACGATAGGAAAGGCGAGCGCAAGGTTCTGCGTGAACTGCCCGGCTTCCTTCTGCGGAAGGAAGCGGAAGCGGGAGCGGAAGAAACTTCGCAGATGCAGGCAGATGAAAAATTGGAGGCAAGTGCAATGAAAAAAACAATTTCTATCGAAGGCATGATGTGCGGCCACTGCGTCGCCCATGTGACGAAGGCTTTGGAAGGCATGAACGGCGTGGAAAAGGCGGAAGTCAGCTTGGAAAACAAGAATGCTGTCGTCACCTTGAGCGCTGACGTTTCGGACAAAGCTCTTTCGGCAACGATCGTTGATGCAGGTTACGAGGTCGTCGGCATCAGCTGACGGATCATGCCGAGGTATGCGCCTTCTCCGCAATGGGGGAGGCGCATTTGTTTCGGCACAAAAAAACGCGTCATATCTACGCCTTCGAGCGTCAAGAGCTGCACCTTCTTGTCGATGCCGTCGGCGTAGCCTGTGAGGCTGCCGCTCGTGCCGACGACGCGGTGGCAGGGGACGATGACGGATATGGGATTGTGCGCGACGGCGCCGCCGACGGCGTGGGCGGCTTTTTCCATGCCGATGCGGCGGGCGATTGCGCCGTAGGTCATCGTTTCGCCGTAGGGAATCGAGAGCAGGACGTCCCAGACTTTTTTGCGAAACGGCGTGGCCTTCGGTGCGAGCGGCGGCAAAAAGTCGGGATTCTTGCCGCTGAAGTAGAGTTCGAGCCAGCGGCGCGTCTCTTGGAATACGGGGAGGCTTTTTTGCTCGTGTTCCTCTTCCAGCGTGGCGGCGAAGTATTTTTGCCCGTCGAACCAAAGGCCGACGAGGGATGCGCCGTCGCTGGCGAGTGTGATGGAGCCGAACGGCGAGTTGTAATGGGCTGTGTATTGCATGGAGATGCTTCCTTTCAGGTCATGTGGTGAGATTGTCAGACGGCTTGATGCAGTTCTCTCCGCTTATTATAGAGCAAAGATGAGAGGAAGCCCAGTTGCGTTTTGCTAAGAATGTCATCTGAATATTGTTGAAACTTTATTGAGCAATATCATATATCATGATATTATAGAGAAGGAAGAGTGAAGTTGGGCGGCTGAATTTATCGGTGACGCCTGAGTGGCAAGGAAAGTGACGAATAGCAGAAAAATGACGATGGCGTTGCGGACGAGTCGAGTGATGAAGATCGGAAGGAGGAAAAGATTTTGGCAAATAAAGAGGATTATATCGAGAGGTATGGCGCTGTGGATGGTGCGGCGCCGGGATGGGAGGCGATTGACGCTGCCCTGAAAAAGGTCTATTCGAACGCAGAGGCAAGGCATTACGGTACGATCATCAAGTTCATGTTGGGCGGTAAAGATCCGCTGGATGGAATCAGCATATATGACAACAATGCGCAGGAATTTCATCGTCACGTCATAAGTTACGGCATGTCGGAATTGTATTACGATCCCGACAGTGCGGGCAAGGAGTTCAGTGGCTGGGGATGTGAATTCACCATGCGCGTCGTGCCCTTCGCAGACGATAAGGATGCGGAAAACAAGGACGGAAGCATGGCGCACAATGAGCCGCGCTGGGCGATGAACTTGATGCAGAACATTGCCAGGTATGTATATGATACGGGGAATTACTTCGAGGCATATCATTTCATGCCCGCCAATTCGCCGATCCGGCTGAATACGGATACGAAACTGGTGGGGATCGTCATGGCTCCCGATCCGCAGTTGGGCGGGATGGACACCGTGCACGGCAGGGTGGAGTTCCTGCAAATGGTGGGCATTACGCAAAAAGAGATTGACTGGCTGCTGGAAGACCCGACGACTGCAAGAGGAAAGATGCTGATAGACCGTATGCGGCAAGAGAATCCGCTGCTGCTTACGGATTTGAAGCGCGTGAAGGAATATGTTTAGGGAATTGGCAAAGGAACTTTTGATATTGCTGCGAAGCGCTGACAATTTCATAAGATAATTGCCTGAATATTGATGAAATTATTGCGCGATATTGCATATCATGGTATCATATACAAGAGACGCGTACAGCTATTCTTGGAGGCCGTGTATGGTACCCCGCTGCGGGCACCCTCGGAAAGGCGTCTCGCAAAAAGATGCCAACAGCAGTGAATCTGCCTGTCACGCAGTAGTGTGGCACGACCTCACAGGACGGAGCGGCTTGCCGTTCCGTCCGCGGCATCTTGTTTCTGCATGTTTCTCCGCGATACTGCGGAGGATGGAGTTGTCCGGCACATTTGCATCTGCACTTTGCGCCGGGCTTTTTGCGCGAAGGGGGAAGCACGATGCTCGACTTGCTCAAAGAGGAAAGCAATAAGACGTACACGCGGACGGAGAACGATGCCGCGACCTACGCCAGCTCAGGCTCGGACGTGCTCGACTTCTTTGCGGCGGTCGGCGCCTTGCGCTCCGCGAAGGGGGCGGAGATCGTCGTGCGCTTCACGCGTGCCTTTGCCGAGGATCCTGTGCGTGCGCTGCGCACGCTCTTCTATGCGCGTGATGTTCGCGGCGGGCTGGGCGAGCGCCGCGTCTTTCGCGTGCTTCTGCGCCATCTTGCCGCGTACGCGCCTGCGTGCGTGGAGAAGAATCTGCCGCTCGTCCCCGAATACGGTCGCTGGGACGATGTGCTAGCGCTCTTTGGCACGCCCTTGGAGTCTGCCGCCGTTCGCTTGATTCGCAAGCAGTTGGAAAGCGATCTCGGCGCGTCGCAAAAAGGGGAGGATGTTTCTCTTCTCGCGAAGTGGCTGCCGTCCGTCAACACATCGTCGCGGGAAGCACGTGCCAAGGCGCGTCATCTGGCGGCGTCGTTCGGGATGCAGGAGGCGGAATATCGAAAGATGCTCGTGCGTCTGCGGCGCTGCATCCGGATCATCGAGAATTATCTGCGCACGAAGGACTACAGCTTTGATTATGCGAAGCAGCCGTCCAAGGCGATGTTCAAGTACCGCGAGGCTTTTCGGCGCAACGATGCGAAGCGCTACGAGGCTTTCTTGGAGCGCGTGGCGCGTGGAGAGGCGAGGCTTCATACGGGGACGCTCTATCCCTACGAAGTCATTCGCCCGCTTTGCAAATGGGACAGCGTTCTTTCAGAGAGAGAGTCGCGTGCTCTCGACATCACGTGGCGGGCGCTTCCTGATTATACGCATGGGGAGAATGCGCTCGTCGTGCTCGACGGCTCTGCCTCCATGTATGGGGGCGGGGCGCCTTTGCCGGCCTGCGTCGCGCTCTCGCTCGCCGTCTATTTTGCAGAGCGCAATGAGGGCGCGTTCCGCGATCACTTCATCACGTTTTCTCATAGGCCGCGCATTCTTCAGATCAAAGGAGCGACGATTGCGGACAAGGTCAGCTATTGCAGGACGTTTGACGAGGTGGCAAATACGAATCTCGAAGGCGTCTTCCGCCTCCTGCTGCGTGCGGCGGTTTCGGGCGGCGTGCCGCAGCAGGAGATGCCCGAGGCGCTTTACATCATCACGGACATGGAGTTTGACGTCTGCACGGAACATGCCGACGTGACGAATTTCGAGCGGGCGAAGCAGATGTTTGCCGAGGCGGGCTATCGCTTGCCGCGCATCGTGTTCTGGAACGTGCAGAGCCGCCGCCGCCAGCAGCCCGTCAAGATGAACGAGCAGGGCGTCATGCTCGTCTCGGGCTGCAGCCCAAGCATATTCTCCTTGGTCGTGGAGGATCGCATCACGCCGTACGAATATATGGAAAAGGTGCTGGCAAGCGAGCGTTATGCGGCGATTCAGGCGTAGCGAGATTCGTCAAAGCGGAAAGCATGTCTGTGCAGGCCGTGTTCCGGGGTTTTGCGGTTTGCCGTGAAACCGATCCATCGGTCTGCGTTTCGGCTCGCCTCTTGGGGGTTATGTTACAATAAGGCCATAGGGAGGTGAAGGAGTGGAAAGGTATATAATCAAACCGTGGGAGGATCTGACGATCCGTGATGACTACATGTTCAAACTCATCATGCGCCGCAAGCGCATTTGCAAGAAATTGCTTGAGCGTACACTTCATATAAGGATTAGAAAGATTTGCTACCTTGAGACTGAAAAGTCCATGAAGATGCAGTACAGCGGCAAGGGTATCCGCTTGGATGTTTATGTGCGTGATGAGAAAGATGCAGTGTATAATATTGAGATGCAGGTGCGACGATTGGAAGGAGACGCGCTCTTCAAACGGACGCGTTATTATCAGTCGATGATGGATGCGGACCTTCTTGCAGCAGGAGCCGATTACGATGATTTGAACAAGACGATCATCATTTTCATCTGTCCGTTTGATCCTTTTGCTGAAGGTCGCTATGTCTACACGTTTGAAAATCTTTGTTTGGAAAATAAAGATTTGAGGCTGAAGGATGGCGCGACGAAGATTTTTCTCAACACTAAGGGCGTGATCGGCGACGTGGATGTCGAGCTTGAAGCCTTCCTTCAATATGTCGACGGGATAATCTCGGATAATGATTTCGTTCAGGAGATTGAGCAGGAGATACAAAAAGTCAAGAATGAAGAACAGGAGAGGGTGAATTATATGACTTTTGCTATGAAAATGATGGAAGAGCGCAAAGAAGGATTTCGTGAAGGAAAGCTGGAAGGAAAGCTGGAAGGAAAGGCGGAAGGAAAGGCGGAAGGAAAGGCGGAAACGCAACAGATGATGCTGCAGATTTTCCCTCTTCTGCGCGCAAACGTGCCGCTGCCGGAAATCTCCAAGCGGACGGGCTGCACGATGGAATACTTGCTGCAGCTGCAGGCGGTGATGCAATAGGACGTGAGATGCTTTCTCTAAAAAGTAATTCTCACGCAAAAGACAGGACGGGTCGGGATGTGCCATGAAGTGCACACCGACCCGTCCTGAAACTTTATCGTGTGAAAAGCTCGTCCCAAAATGTATAGGCGAGCATGAGGAAGATGAGGAGGAGCAGGAAGACGTCGCTCATGGATTTCACCTCGTTTGTCTTTGATTTGCAAATTTTCCGTACCGTTTCCTTTCTCTTTATGATACAATGAGAGGAAATGAAGCGCAAGGGGGGATTTCGTGGAGCGGAAAGGGTTTGCGTTGGAGCGCATGGAGCCTTGGGGCAGGGAGACGGCGGCGGCGGCGATGCGCGAGATCGGCTGCACGGAAGCGGGCGTCAAGATCATGCGCGACAAGGCCGTCTTCTGCGTGATCCGCGTGCACGACCTGCCGACGAAGGCGGCGAACGTCGTCAAGCAGACGTTCCTCTCGAAGGGGGCGGACGCCGCCGTATCGTGTCATGCCGTCGATCTCAGCGAGGAGCGCACGGACGTGCTGCTCTTTGCGACGCTCGCGCAGTATCGCGCGGCCGCCGCTGTGCTCCTGCAGCAGCCGTGGGGGCTTGACGTCCTGGCGCACGATATCTTGGCGCTTTTGGAGATTTAGAAGAAGGAGTGGATTTTCATGGCAAAGATTAGAATGATGAACATGGTGTTTTATGGCTTTCAGGGCGTTTATGAATACGAGAAGGAGCAGGGCGCGAAGCTCAGTGTCGACGTTGAGATGGTGACGCGCGACGACAAGGCCTGCGATACGGATCAGATCGAGGACGGCGCGATCGACGGCGCGGCGGTCTATCCGCTGATTCAGGACACCGTGGAGGAGACGAAGGTCAATCTCTTGATGACGCTGGCAGCGAAGACGGGCGACCGCATTTTGCAGAAGTTCCCGCATATCGTCGAGGTCACGACGCGCGTCCGCAAGCATGCCGTGCTCATCCACGGGCCGCTGGACTGCATCGAAGTCGAGGTCACGCGCAGGGCGTAGATGAGGCGTATCGCAGGATTCGCATGGCGCATAAAGGTGCAAAAAGACGGAGAGGAGGGGCTTCATGGAGCGATTCTTTCTCGCGGCTCTTTGCCGTGCGCCGGGCGTGGGCAGCCGCGTGGCGGCCTCCTTGGTGCGCATCTTGGGGACGGCGCAGGACGTGTGGCAGGCGCGTGTCGAAGCGCTTCGTGCGGCGCACCTCTCCCCTGAGCGTGCGGCGGAGCTGTATGATTTCTGCCGCAGGAACGAGGCTCTGCCCGAGGAGATTGCGGCTGCGTGCGAAAAGGGCGGCATTTCGCTCTTCGTCCCGTCAGATGAGGCGTATCCCGCTCTGTTGAAGGAAATCTACAATCCGCCGCAGACGCTCTTCTGCCGCGGTTCGCTCAACTGCTTGAAGCGCCCTGCCGTCGCCATGGTCGGCGCACGTCGTGCGAGCGCCTATGGCAAGGGGGCGGCGGAGGACATCGCGCTCGGTCTTGCCGAGCGCGGCTTTGTTGTCGTGAGCGGTGCGGCGCGCGGCATCGACACGGCTTCGCACAAGGGCGCATTGAAGGCGGGCGCGACGGTCGCCGTGCTCGGCTGCGGCGTCGATGTCGCCTATCCGCGCGAGAACGCGCGGCTTCTGGCGGAGATCGCCGAGAAGGGCGCGGTCATTTCCGAGTATGCGCCGGGCACGGCGCCGCTCGCGGCCTTTTTCCCCGCGAGGAACCGCATCATCAGCGGCATCGCGCACGGCACGATCGTCGTCGAGGCGGCGGAGCGGAGCGGCTCCTTGATCACGGCGGAGTTCGCCTTGGGCGAGGGGCGCGACGTCTTTGCTGTGCCCGGCAGCATCTATTCGGCGACGAGCCGCGGCTGCCATCGTCTGATCCAGCAGGGGGCGCGGCTTGTCGTCTCGGCCGCCGACGTCGCCGCCGAGTACGAGGGCGGCGCAGCGCGGACGGACACGCCGCCCTCGCAGGAATTGACCGAGGAGGAAGCCGCCGTCTATGCGCTCCTTTCGCGCGAGTCGGCGCTTTCCTTGGATGAGCTGATCTGCCGCCTGCAGGGCAAGGCCGCAAACGTCGCGTTCCTCCTGCTGGGGCTGCGCGTCAAGGGGCTTGTCGAGGAGACGCCCATGCGCACGTATATCCGCAGCGCCAAGGGGAAGAGTGTTTGAATATCTGAGTATTTGAGGAGGGGCGATCTTGCCGACAGCGCAGAAGAAGACGCCGCAAAAGAAAAATAGGGAAGCCGTGGAGCAAGCGGAAAAAAATGAGGGAAAAGCAGTCGCTGGAAAGGGCGCGGCGAAGACAGCCGCTGCGAAAAGGCCGGCAGCGAAAAAGTCTGCGGTGAAGAAGACTGCGGCAAAAACGTCTGTGGTCAAGAAGTCCGCTGCGGAGACATCTGCTGCGAAGGAATCTGCTGCGAAGACGTCGGCGGAGGAGAAGACTGCTGGAAAGAAGACCGCCGTGAAGAAGCCAGCAGCGAAAAAGTCCGCGACCAAGAAGCCCGCTGCAAAAAAGACTGCCGTAAAGAAGACTGCTGCGAAAACCGCGAAGAAGGAAGCGCCGAAGACCTTGGTCGTCGTCGAGTCGCCGGCGAAGGCGAAGACGATCGAGAAGTACCTTGGCAAGAAGTACATGGTGCGAGCGTCCATGGGGCATCTGCGCGATCTTCCGAAGAGCCAGTTCGGCATCGACGTCGAGAACGACTTTGCGCCGAAGTACATCAATATCCGCGGCAAGGGCGACCTCATCAAGGCGCTGAAGAAGGATGCGAAGCATGCATCCAAGGTCTATCTTGCAAGCGATCCCGACCGTGAAGGAGAGGCGATCGCTTGGCATCTCGCGCACATTCTGGGCATCAACCCGGATGAGAACTGCCGCATCGTCTTCAACGAGATCACGAAGCCTGCCATACAGGCGGCGGTCAAGGAGCCGTATCCGATCAATATCGATCGCGTGGATGCGCAGCAGGCGCGGCGTATGCTCGATCGCATCGTCGGCTACAAGCTCAGTCCGCTCCTCTGGCGCAAGATCAAGAAGGGGCTTTCCGCCGGCCGCGTGCAGTCGGTGACGGTCAAGCTTATATGCGATCGCGAGAAGGAGATTCAGGCGTTCGTGCCCGAGGAATACTGGACGGTCGGCATGAAGCTCAAGAAGGAGCGCGGCGTGCAGTTTGCCGCTGAACTTGCGACCGTTGACGGCAAGAAACTCGCGCTGCACTCGAAAGAAGAAACGTCAGCTCTCGTCAAGGATATGGCGAAGCAGAGCTTTTCGGTCAAGGAGGTCAAGAAGCGCGAGCGCAGGCGCAATCCCGTCGCGCCCTTTACGACGAGCAGCATGCAGCAGGACGCGTCGAGGAAGCTCGGCTTTACGTCGCGCCGCACGATGATGATCGCCCAGCAGCTCTACGAGGGCGTCGAACTTGGCCGGCGCGGCCCCGTCGGCCTCATCACCTACATGCGCACGGATTCGACGCGTCTTTCCGACCTCGCGCTCGACGAGGTGCGCGGCTATGTCGAGGCGTCGTTCGGCGCGGATTACCTGCCTGAAAAGCCCAATATTTATGCGGCGGGCAAGAAGGCACAGGATGCGCACGAGGCAATTCGGCCGACGAGTGTAGAGAACGCGCCCGAGCTTGTGGAAAAATATCTGACCCGCGAGCAGCTTCGCCTCTACACCCTGATCTGGCAGCGCTTCGTCGCGAGCCAGATGACGCCCGCCGTCTTCGATACGGTGAGCGTCAGCGTAGCGGCGGGTGAGCGCTACATCGCGCGCGCTTCCGGCTCGACGCTGAAGTTCCCGGGATTCCTCGCCGTTTATGCCGACAACAAGAAGGAGAAGGACGTGCTCCTGCCCGAGCTTCTGGCGGGCGAAGCGCTTTCTCTCGTGCGCCTTTTGCCTGAGCAGCACTTCACGGAGCCGCCGCCTCGCTACAACGAGGCGTCGCTCGTCAAGACGCTCGAGGAAAAGGACATCGGCCGTCCGAGCACCTATGCGCCGATCATCGAGACGATTTTGGCGCGCGGCTACGTCGTGCGCCAGGACAAGCATTTTCAGCCGACCGACCTCGGTTTTCTCGTCGACGACATGCTCGAAGAGTATTTCAAGGACATCGTCGACGTACAGTTCACGGCGGAACTGGAAAACGAGCTTGACGAAATCGCCGAGGGAAAGGTGGACAAGAACGACCTTCTGCGCAGCTTTTACGAGCCGTTTGAAGAGACGCTCGAAAAGGCGGACGAGGCGATCGGCGAGGTCGAGATTCCTGAGGAGGTTTCCGACGTCGTCTGCGAGAAGTGCGGCAGGAACATGGTTGTCAAGCAGGGGCGCTACGGCAAGTTTCTCGCGTGCCCGGGCTTCCCCGACTGCCGCAATACAAAGCCGATCCTCAAGGATACGGGCGTGCCGTGCCCCAAGTGCGGCGGCAGGATCGTCGAGCGCCGCTCAAGGCGCGGACAGGCGTTCTACGGCTGCGAGAATTATCCCGCGTGCGACTATGTGACATGGGATCAGCCATTGACGGAAAAGTGCCCGGAATGCGGCGCTTTCATGATGCGCCATCGCTACAAGAACGGCAGGGTTCTGCCCTACTGCAGCAACGAGGCATGCAAGACGCGCATAGACCACCCGATCAACAAGGAGATTGAGAAGAGCCGCGCACGCCTTGCGGCGAAGAAAGCGAAGGAAGCTGCAGCGGCGGAAAAGGCGGCGGAAGCGGAGGCAGGAAAGTGAAGAAGGTCATTGTCGCAGGCGCGGGACTTGCGGGCAGCGAAGCTGCGTGGCAGGCGGCCGAGAGCGGCGTTCAGGTCACGCTCTATGAGATGCGTCCTGCCGCCGCAAGTCCCGCGCACAAGACGGCGGACTTCGCCGAGCTTGTCTGCAGCAATTCTCTGCGCGGCGCGGGTCTTGAGAACGCCGTCGGCGTCCTCAAGGAGGAGATGCGCCGTCTCGGCTCTCTCGTCATGGCAGCGGCCGACACGACTCGCGTGCCGGCGGGCGGTGCGCTCGCCGTCGACCGCGAGGGCTTCTCGCGCTATATCACCGAGAAGCTCACGGCGCACCCGCGCGTCGAGGTCGTGCGCGAGCGCGTTGAGACGATTCCGCGAGAAGCGGACGCCGTGACGGTAGTGGCTACAGGACCCTTGACGGACGGTGCGCTCGCCGCAGACTTGCGCGAGATGACAGGCGATGCGTCCTTTTACTTTTACGATGCGGCGGCGCCCATCGTGACGCTCGAATCCATCGACATGACGAAGGCCTACCGCGCTTCGCGCTACGGCAAGGGCGATCCTGCCTACATCAACTGCCCGATGACAGAAGAGGAGTACCGCGCCTTCTGGCAGGCGCTGACGACGGCGCAGACGGCGGAGCTGCACAGCTTTGAAAAGCCCGTGTTCTTCGAGGGCTGTATGCCCGTCGAGGTCATGGCTTCGCGCGGGGAAAGCACGCTGCTCTTCGGCCCTTTGAAGCCCGTTGGCCTCGAAGACCCGAAGACGGGCGTGCGCCCGCATGCCGTCGTGCAGCTTCGCCAGGACAATGCTGCGGGCACGCTCTACAACATCGTGGGCTTTCAGACGCATCTGAAATGGGGCGAGCAGCGGCGCGTCTTTTGCATGATCCCAGGACTGGAAAATGCCGAGTTCATGCGCTACGGCGTCATGCACCGCAACACATACATCGACTCGCCGCGCCTTCTTGCGCCGACATATCAGCTCAAGAAAGAAGCGGAGCTTCTCTTCGCCGGCCAGATGACGGGCGTCGAGGGCTACGTCGAGTCAGCGGCCTCGGGTCTTGTCGCAGGAATCAATGCCGCGCGGCTCGCCAAGGGGCAGAGGCCGCTCGTGTTCCCGCGCGAGACGTGCCACGGCGCGCTCGCCGCCTACATCACGGAGGCGGATTCGCGTCACTTCCAGCCGATGAACGTGAACTTCGGACTCTTGCCGCCTCTGGAGGGGCGCATACGCGACAAAAAGCGCAGGAAGGAAATGCTCGCCGAGCGTGCGCTTTGCGCCCTTGAAGACTTTCGCGGCGAGATGGAGTAGGAGGACAAGCTATGGAACAGACATTTCACGCGACGACCATCGTCGCCGTGCGCCAGAAGGGAAAGACGGCGATTGCGGGCGACGGGCAGGTCACGTTCGGACAGAGCGCCATCATGAAGTCGACAGCTCGCAAGGTGCGCCGCCTTTACCACGGCAAGGTCGTCGCGGGCTTCGCCGGCTCGGTCGCCGACGCCTTCACGCTCTTCGAGAAGTTCGAGGCGAAACTCGAAGAGTTCAACGGCAATCTGATGCGCGCTTCCGTCGAGCTTGCCAAGGAGTGGCGCACGGATCGCGTGCTCCGAAAGCTCGAAGCGCTGCTTCTCGTCGCCGATGCCGAGACTCTCTTGATGATCTCGGGCGGCGGCGAGGTCATCGAGCCGGACGGCGACGTCGCGGCGATCGGCTCGGGCGGCTTCTACGCGCTCGCGGCGGCGCGCGCCCTCGTCAAGCACACGGACATGGAAGCGGCGGAAATCGCCAAGGAAGCCCTGACGCTCGCCGCCGATATATGCGTCTTTACGAATCACAACATCAAGGTAGAGGAGCTGGATTGACTTGCAGGAAAAGGTCGAAATGGAAGAGAGCATGCTGAACGAGCAGACGCCGCGCCAGATCGTCGAGGAACTTGACCGCTACATCGTCGGGCAGAAGGAAGCGAAGCGCGCCGTCGCCATCGCGCTCAGAAACCGCTGGCGCAGCCGACAGCTTGACGTCGCCATGCAGGATGATGTCATACCGAAAAACATCTTGATGATCGGCTCGACGGGCGTCGGCAAGACCGAGATCGCGCGTCGTCTGGCGAGACTCGTCAAGGCGCCGTTCATCAAGGTCGAGGCGACGAAGTTCACGGAAGTCGGCTATGTGGGGCGCGATGTCGAGTCCATCGTGCGCGACCTCGCCGAGACAGCCGTGCGCATGGTGCGCCAGGAGCGCATGGAAAAGGTGCGCGAGCGTGCTGCCGAATTGGCAGAGGAGCGCATCCTCGACGTATTCGTGCCGCAGCCGAAGAAGTCGCAGAACCCCTTAGGAAAGCTCTTTGGAGGCTCTGACGAGGAGGAAAAGGAAGCGTCGGAGGAAAATAAGGAGCCGAAGTATGCGGCGGGGCGCGAGTGGGTCAGAAAGCGCCTCTCGAAGGGCGAGCTGGAAAAAGAAGTCATCGAGATCGAGATCGAGGACTCGGGAAAGCCAATGGGCAGCATGTTCGCAGGTTCGAGCCTTGAGAGCATGGGCGACAATCTGCAGGACATGATGGCGAACCTCATGCCGAAGAAGCACAAGAAACGCAAGGTTTCCGTGGCGGCGGCACGCAAGCTCTTCTGCCAGGAAGAGGCCGCGAAGCTCGTCGATATGGAGGAGGTCAAGGACGCCGCCATCCGCGCGGCGGAAAAGAGCGGCATTGTCTTCCTCGACGAGATCGACAAGGTCGCCGTCAAGGGGCAGGGCTCAGGTCCCGACGTCTCGCGCGAAGGCGTGCAGCGAGACATCCTGCCGATCGTCGAAGGCTCGACCGTCGTGACGAAGTACGGTCCCGTCAAGACCGATCACGTCCTCTTCATTGCGGCGGGCGCGTTCCACACGGCGAAGCCGTCCGACCTCATTCCCGAGCTGCAGGGACGCTTCCCGATCCGCGTTGAGCTGAAGTCGCTGCAGAAGGAAGACTTCCGGCGCATCCTGACCGAGCCGCAGAACGCTCTTTTGAAGCAGTACAAGGCGCTTCTCGCGACCGAAGGCGTCGCGCTCGACTTTGCGGACGACGCCATCGACCGCCTCGCGCAGCTCGCCTGTGACGTCAACGCCCAGACCGAAAACATCGGCGCACGCCGCCTGCATACGATTCTGGAAAAGCTCTTGGAAGACCTCTCCTTCGATGCTCCCGAGATGGAAGAGAAGGACGTCCGCGTCGACGCCGCCTACGTCGACAAGAAACTCAAGGACATCGCCCGCAATCGCGATTTGAGTCAGTTTATTTTGTAAGGGTTCTCGAAAAGGTGTGGTTTCCATGAACTGCAGTAAGCAAGTTCTTGCCGTTGTTTTTTCATTTTGCCTTGCGATCTGCACATCGACGGCTTTTGCCGATCTGCCTGAAGCCGATGTAGCTCCCGGCATCTACAGCTACGACGGCGATCCGAACTTCATTGTTTGGGACTGCGGCTCCCATGTGAAATCGGTGGCCGATGTGAGTTCGGCGTACATCATGAGCGAGGGCGAGGACTACGAAGACTTCGCGTTCCTCTCGTTTTCCGTTTGGTGGAACAGCAGCGACGGTGCGATGACGGTAGAGCCACAGCATACCATCGTGTTCCGCTATAAGAAGGATACGGGTGAATACTATATGCCCTCTTCGAAATTTGGCTCTGCCGTAGATCAAAGGAATGTAGGCAAGCTCGAATATCTTCGGGCAGCCGCGCACGAACATAGCGACTGAAAACGATTTTTAAGAAAGGGAGGTAAATGATATGGAAGTCAATGCGAATCTGGCACAGGACGTATTCAAGGACGCAGGTGAAAGCGTTATCTTTTTGATGCTTTCGCTGAAAAGAGAGGACAAGGAGAAGGAGTGTGAGATCATCGCCGATATGGCGGATCGCATCGGGGCGATTCAGCGTTCGATGAACATCCGCGTCGCGCCCGAGACGGTGAAGCTCACGCTGGGCTTCAGCAATCAGGCGTGGGAGTACCTTTTCCCCAAGGCGAAGAAGCCGCTGGAGTTGGAGGATTTTCAGGGCATCTGCGGGGATCAGCACACGGCGCCTGCGACGAAGGCCGACCTCTTCCTTCATGTCCGCGCGGGCGAGGCGGCGACGACGTACCTCGTGGTCGATCAGATCATGGGATTTCTGCGTCCCATTGTTGACGTCGTCGATGAGACGCACGGTTTTCACTATCGTGAGGGCAGGGCGATTGTCGATTTCATCGACGGCACGGAAAATCCCGTCGGCGAGGAGGCGAAGGAATGGGCGATCATCGGCGAGGAAGATCCAGAATTCATCAACGGATCGTACGCCTTTGCCCAGAAGTATGTGCATGATCTCGACGCTTGGCGCGCCCTGCCGACCGAGGTGCAGGAGAAGTACATCGGCCGCAGGAAGTACAGCGACATCGAGCTGGAGGACGATGAGAAGGATCCGCGTGCGCACAACGTCATCTCGCAGGACAACCGCGACGGCGAGGAGCACAAGATCGTGCGCATGAACGTCGTGTTTGCGAATCCCGGAGAGGGCGTGCGCGGCACGTATTTCATCGGCTACGCGCGTCATTGGGATGTGACGCGTCAGATGCTCACGAACATGTTCACGAAGAATGACCGACTGTTGGAGTATTCGACGGCGCAGAAGGGACAGCTTTTCTTCATCCCGTCGAAGGAAATCCTCGACAAGATTGCCGAGGGCGAGATGTTCTGATTTCGGTCGGAAATGAAAGAAAAGAGCTTGCTGCAGGAAAGAAGGCAGCAAGCTCTTTTTGTTTGGGACGCATAGAGGAAAGACAGCCTGTCGTGCACTAGATTGCACGGCTGCGAAAGAGCCGCATGGCGAGGGGCAGCGTGAAGGCGGCGATGAGGAGCAAGGGAATGTAGTCGCCGATGAGGTCGGCGGCGACGGCGCCCTCCAAGTAGACGCGCCGCACCGCCTCGACGGCGAAGCGCAGAGGGTCGATGTAGGTGAGGATCTGCAGGATGCGCGGCATGTTGGCGACGGGCGTTGCGATGCCTGAGAGAAGGACGAGCGGCATCAGGAGGACGAAGAGGTAGACGAGGACTTGCTGCATGCTGCGTGCGACGGCAGAGACGCACAGCCCGATACCCGTCGAACTGAGGATGAAGAGGAAGAGCGTCAGATAGAGCGTAAGGAAGGAGCCGGCAAACGGAATCTCGAACCAAAAGAGGGAAATGAGAAGGAGAAGCGTGCTCTGCACAAGTCCGATGAGCATGGGCGGAAGCGCCTTGCCGATGAGGATCTCCACGGGGGCGAGCGGCGTGACGAGAAGCTGATCGAAGGTGCCTTGCTCGCGCTCTCGGGCGATGGAGAGTCCGGCGAGCATGATGACCTGCACGAAGGAGATCATGGCGATGATGCTCGGCAGGAAGGTCCAGCGCGTGATCTGGTTCTCGTTGTACCATGTGCGGCTCGTCAGTGTGATGGCGGGCGCGGCATGCAGTCTCTCTGCGTTCCAGCGCGCGATGATGGCTGCTGCATAGCCTGTGGCAAGCGTCGATGTGAGCGCGTTGCGGCCGTCGGTGATGACCTCGACGGGGGCGGTCTCGCCGCGTGCGAGGTGCGATTCAAAGTCTGCGGGGATGATGAGCGCCATGAGAATGGTCTCGGAGTTGATCAAAGGCTCAATCTCGGCAGGAACGGCGAGCGTCGCCGTGCGCGAAAATGCGGGCGAGCCGTCGAAGTGCGCGATCAGGCTCTGCGAGGCTTCACTTCTCGATGCGTCGACGACGGCATAGGGTACGGAGTCGAGATTGTAGTTGGCGACGTAGCCGAAGAGCAGCCCTTGGGTGAAGACGGGCATGATCAGAGCGAGGCGCATGCGCGGATCTTTCAAAATGGCCAGGAGTTCCTTGTGCCCGAGGTAGTAGAGATGTGTAAAGAAGATGCGAATGCGCTGCATGTTCATTCTCCTGCCTTCTTTCGCGTCAGATGAAAGGCGGCGCCGACGAAGAGTGCGGCAAAGCCCGCAAGCACGGCTGTGTTTTTGATGATGAGCGGCCAATAATTTCCCGTGAGCAGCAGGGACTTCAACATTTGCAGGAAGTAGGGCATGGGCAGGAAACGGCTGATGATGCGGATGCCGAGCGGCGCCGTATGCAGATCGTAGAGGAAGCCCGACAGCATGATCGTGGGCAGGAAACTTAGAAGAAGCGCCATCTGGCATGCGAGAAATTGATTCTTCGTCATGGCGGAAATCACGAGTCCGAGACCGAGCGCCATGACGAGGTAAAGCATCGTCGTGCCGAGAATCAAGATGAGGGAGCCGCGCATGGGAAGCTCGTAGAGCAGGCGTCCGGTGATCAGGCACAGGATCATGCCCGTCATGGCGACGAGGAAGTAGGGAATCATCTTGGCGAGGATGAGTTCGAGGCGCTGTACGGGCGTGACGAAGAGCGATTCGAACGTGCCGCGCTCCCATTCGCGCGCCATGACGACGGAGGTGAGGAAGACGCCGACGATGGTCAGGACGAGCATCAAGAGGCCTGGAACGAAAAACCATGTGCTCGTGTTGGCGTCGTTGAACCAGACGCGGCTGACGATTTCGGCGCGCCCGACGTTTTGTTTCGCCAAGGCGCTTTCTGCCGCTTTTTTCAGCACGACCGACTCGAAGTAGCCCTGCGCCGAGGCGGCAGTCGTCGCCTCGATGCCGTTCAGCAGCAGCTCGATTCTGGCCGTGCCGCGAGGAAGATTGCGGCTGAAATCCGTGGGGATGATGAGGACGGCGTCGACTTCGCCGCGCCGCATCATCGCTTCCGCTTCCTGTTTCGAGTGAACGTAGGCAGGGGCGAAATAGTCGCTGCCGTCAAGAAACTGGACGGCGGCGCGCGCCGTGGGCGAGCTGTCTTCCAGGGCGACGGCGGTGCGCACGTTTTTCACGTCGAGCGACAGGCCGTAGCCGATGATGAGGATGAGGACGAGCGGCAGGACGACGCCGAGCAGGATGCTGCCGCGGTCGCGTTTCATCTGCTGAAATTCCTTGCGCGTGAGGGCGAAGAGCCGCCGAAGAAAAGCAGGGAGCTTCATCTTATTGCCTCCTCCCGTCTGCGCGCTTCTTCCACGATGCGGATGAAGACGTCGTTCATGTCGGCCGCAGGCATCTTCATGCGAGCACGGATCTCGGCGGGGCTGCCGAGGACGAGCATCGTGCCGTGATCTTGGATGAGGATGCGCGTGCAGTATTCGGCTTCCTCCATGAAGTGCGTCGTGATGATGACCGTCGTGCCCCTCTTTGAAAGCGCGTCGATCTTCTGCCAGAAGAGGCGGCGCGCACGCGGGTCGATGCCGCTCGTCGGCTCGTCGAGAAAGAGGAGCGGCGGCTCGTGCAGGAGCGCCGCCGCCATGGCGAGCCGCTGCTTGTAGCCGCCGGGAAGATCGCCCGCGCGGTCGTTCTTGCGCTCTTTCAGATCGAATTCGGCGAGGACGGCTTCGATGCGTGCGGCAAGAGCCTTGGGACGAAGCCCGTAAATGCCGCCGAAGAAGCGCAGGTTTTCGAGTGCCGTGAGGTTCTGATAGAGGGAGAACTTCTGCGCGACGTAGCCGATCTGTGCGCGAGCCTCCGTACGTGCGCGCGCGAGGTCGACGCCCGCCACGCGCAGCTTGCCCGATGTCGCGGGCAAGAGTCCGCAAAGCATGCGAAAGGTCGTGGTCTTGCCTGCGCCGTTTGGTCCGAGGAGGCCGAAGACTTCTCCTTTATACACTTGGAATGAGGTGTTGTTGACGGCTGTGAAGTCGCCGAATTTTTTTACGAGGTCGCGCACCTCGATGATGGCGGGGCGCTTTTCTCCCGAAGCGGCGTCTTCCAACTGCGCCTGTGCCGCGCTTGCAGGCGATGTGCCGAATATGCTGTGCAGGGGGCGGCGCACCTCGTCGGGCGTCCCGGCGGCGAGGATGCGCCCGTGATCGAGGAGGATGACCTTCTGACAAAGAGCCGCTTCCGACATGTAGGCGGTCGCGCAGAGAACGGAAAGGCCGGCTTCTCTCGCCTGCTCTTGGAGGATTTCCCACAGTTCGCGCCTCGACAGGGGGTCGACGCCGGCGGTCGGCTCGTCGAGCAGCAGGAGGTCGGGCGAGCGCACGAGCGTGCAGAGGAGCCCGAGCTTCTGCTTCATGCCGCCCGAAAGATTGCCCGCGAGCCGACCGGTGAACGGGGCTAGCCCCGTCATGTGCAGGAGGCGCGGAAAGCGTGTGTGCCGCTCCTCTTGCGCTATGCCGTGCAGACCAGCGTAGAGCTGCATGTTTTCCTCGACGGTCAGATCTTCGTAGAGACCGAACTTCTGCGGCATGTAGCTGAGGCGGCTCTGCACCTTCTGCGGCTCTTTCGCGACATCGTGTCCGAGGACGAGGAGGGTTCCCGCCGTCTTGTCGAGCAGCCCCGCGATGAGCCGCAGCAGTGTCGTCTTGCCTGCGCCGTCCGGGCCGACGAGCGCCGTAAGCTCGCCTGCGGACACCGAGAAGTCAAGACCTCTGAGCGCCGTGACGGTGCGGGCGTTCTTCGGCGTGAAGGTCTTGACGAGTGCCGTGGCCTCTACGGCGGGCGCAGTTTTGCCCCTCATAGGTCTATCCGCGCATTCACGGGCATGCCGAGGCGCAGGCGGTTGTCGGGATCGTCGACCGAGATGCGCACTTCGTAGACAAGCGACGTCCGAAGATCCTCGGTCTCGACTGTCTTGGGCGTGAACTCCGCCGTTGAGGCAATGAAGCCGACCGTCCCGGTGAGCGGTTTGTCGGCTTCGCTCGTCGTCGTGATGAGCGCCTTTTGTCCTTCGTGGATGCGGCTGAGATCGGCTTCCGATACATAGACGCGCACCTGCTTTCGCTCGATGAGGGAGAGCTTGAAGACAGGCATGGCGGGCGAAGCCATGTCGCCGACTTCGAGGAGGCGCGAGCGGATGACGCCCGCCGACGGCGCACGAAGCTCGTACTGCGTGAGCAGGCAGGCGAGGCGCTCCTCTTCTGCGCGGAGTGCGGCAAGCGTCGCTTCCGCCTGTTGGATGTCTTCGCCTCGTGCGCCTGTACGCGCTTCTTCGAGCGCGGCTTCGGCGGCTCTCGTCTTCGCTTCGGCGGACTCGGCTGCGGCGTGCGCGTTGTCGAGCTCCTGCAGGCTGACGCCCTCGCTCGTCTCGTAGATTTCCAACATGCGTGCGTAGATGCCCCTGGCGTTGGCGGAAGCGGCCGCTGCGGCGCGCACGTTTTCCTGCGCCTGGAGGATCTCTTCACTGCGCGTGCCGTTTTTCAGCTTCTCCAAGACGGCCTCCTGCGCCTTGGTCTGCGCCTTTGCTTTTTGCAGGTTCAGTACAAGTTCCGCCGAGTCGAGCCGTGCGAGAAGCTGGCCTTCTTCGACGGAGTCGCCTTCGTCCACAAGGATTTCGGAGATGCGTTCGCTTGGACGGAAGGCGAGCGTGACCTCGCGGATGTCGACGTTGCCTGAGAGCCTGAGGTGCGCTGCACGCTCGTGCTGCACGGCGGATTCGTGCGCATGATAGAGGTACGCGCTGCTCCCCGCTGCGAGCAGCACGAGAGAGAAGAGCAGGAATTTTGTTCGCGTCTTCATGGAGAATGGCCTCCTTCGCTTGCAGGATCTATGCTTATGCTCTCATCATAGCAGATTGCATAGGCGGCTGCAAATGAATCACATTAAGGAAGCGCTGATAAAATGAGGTCGCCCAGATTTGCACAGATGCGCTGTATCT
>ERZ773005.402-NODE-402-length-34856-cov-14.272061_pt1 | contig 34856 bp, 33 predicted proteins | sample MGYA00580666_ERZ773005 | MGnify/ENA primary metagenome ERZ773005 (study PRJEB29015, sample SAMEA2737999) | human oral metagenome | biome: human oral; feature: human-associated habitat; material: dental | place: China | collected 2061 ...
TGTGTTAGGCACGCCGCCAGCGTTCATCCTGAGCCAGGATCAAACTCTCCATAAAAGATGCTTCTTTTGAAGCGTCTACTTTACTCAAAAATAGACTGACGATGATAATTGCACAATCAAATTGTTAAATTGCTATTTTAACCTGACTGCGGAAACGCAATTTAATATATTACCTCTCGCAATCAGACTGTTCACTATTGTAGCGCGTTGTCAGTATCAAGTCAACACCTTTTCTGATTATCTTGTAGCCAAAAATACAACTACACCTGCAAACACACCAAGAGAAGCTCCTACGGCTACTTCTATAGGTGTATGACCCTTTGCACTACGCGGTTTAGATATATCTAGCTTTGAAGTTTCTATGATCTGCTTTATGGCCTTACCTTGCTCACCAACGGACCGCCGCACCATAAGCGCATCGTACATTACGATTGCTGCTAAAGCTATGGCCAAGCCAAATAGGCCACTATCGATACCATCGCGTAAACCAATTATCGACACAACCGACATCATCGTAGCACTATGAGCACTTGGCATGTTACCTGATATATACAGGTGGTCAAAAACCCGTAAGGTACGCATCTTGACCGCGGCCACAACATATTTCGTACATTGAGCCATAGCCCACCCTACTATAAATGACGCTATGTACGGTGACAATATCACTCCTTGCCCGCCTCCCCGTCACTATCTGTATCGCGCATAATGCCCACGGATGAAACGGTATCACTATCATTCATACGCATTACCCTCACGCCTTGAGTCGTACGACCAAGCGTCGGCACATCACTCAACGATACTCGAATCGTTTGCCCATTTTGACTGATCATAATAGCCTCGACTGCATCCTTCTCCAGAGTCTGCGCCGCGACTATCGGTCCAGTCTTGGCAGTAACAACAGCAGCCTTGACGCCTACACCACCGCGGCGATGGCTTGGAAAGTTGGCAGCTTTGGTAATCTTGCCGAAACCATTGGCACTCATAACCAACAGTGTTTGATCAGTAGATGTAACGATGTCCATGCCTACAACGCTATCATCTGGTCGTAGACGTACACCGCGCACACCGCGAGCTGCTCGACCCATAGGACGACATTCTTCCTCATTGAAACGCACGGCTTGACCAGCTGATGTTGATATAAGCACATCGTTTTTACCTGTTGTTTGCTTAATCCAGCGCAATTCATCACCATCATCCAAATTGATAGCAATCAAGCCATTAGTACGAATATTAGCATAATCAGCGATAGCTGTCTTCTTAACTGTGCCCTTAGTGGTCGCCATAAACAAGTATCCCTCATCGACATTTGCGTCTTTGGCTAGGTTAATGATCGACGTGATCTTTTCTTCTGGCTGCAGCTGTAACAGATTCACGGCAGCAACGCCTTTAGCAGCGAGGCTTGCTGCTGGCACTTCATAGGCTTTCAGACGAAATACTCTGCCTTTGTTAGTAAAGAACAGTAGCCAATCATGAGTACCCGCCGGTACCAGCTGGTCAATCACGTCTTCTTCCTTGGTAGTCATACCGCGCCTGCCCTTACCGCCGCGATTTTGACGACGATAGTCACTAGCTAATGTACGTTTAATGTAATTTTCCGTTGTTAACAATACAACCGTATCCTCTTCTGGGATTAGTTCCTCATCACTAAACTTACCTACTTCTGTGTTGATAATTTTACTACAGCGATCATCACCATACTTACCTTTAATTTCCAGCAACTCTTCTTTGATAATACGTAAAATTTCATGTTCATCAGCTAGAACTTTCTCAAAATACGCAATTTTCTTCATCAACTCTGCCAGCTCATTCTCGATAGCTTCGCGCTCCAAGCCAGTCAAGCGACGTAGCTGCATCGCCAAAATAGCTTTTGCTTGAATCACACTCAACGCAAACTTCTCTATGAGAGACTTCTCGGCTTCTTCCTGGGTTTTGCTGGCCCTAATCGTTCTAATGACCTCATCGATATTGTCTAGTGCAATCTTGTAGCCTTCTAGAATATGCGCCCGCTCTTTAGCCTTACGCAACTCGTATTCTGTGCGGCGGCGGACAACTTGTCGGCGATGTTTTATAAATTCGCTCAAAATATCGTGCAAACCTAAAACACGCGGCTGTAAGCGAGTCGTGTCATCTTCGCTCGGCACCAAGGCTAGCATATTATAATGAAAATTAGACTGCAGCGCCGTTAATTTATAAAGTTGGTTCAGTACTTTCTTGGGATAAGCGTCTTTCTTGAGCTCAATGACAACTCGCACGTTACCGCGCGCCGATTCATCACGCAGAGCACTAATCGTCGTAACTTTTTTCTCGTGCACCAAATCAGCAATCTTCTCAATAAGCGTCGCCTTGTTAACACCATACGGCATCTCAGAAACAATGATTTGATGACGGCCACGTTTAGTTTCTTCTATATTAGCCACTGCGCGCATAGTTACGCTACCTCGACCAGTAGCATAAGCTTGACGCATAGGTGCGCCACCATAAACTACCGCTCCAGTTGGAAAATCTGGCCCCTTGATATGTTTCATCAAATCGTCCAGCGTTGATTCTGGATTGTCTATCAATTCAACCGTTGCATCAACCACCTCACTAAGATTATGAGTCGGAATGTTAGTTGCCATACCAACAGCGATACCTACCTGACCATTTAATAATAAATTAGGCAATTTAGCTGGCAAAACAATTGGTTCTTGGCGCGTTGCGTCATAAGTATCACGAAAATCAACAGTTTCTTTGTCAATATCAGCTAAGAGAGCCTCGGACACACGGGTCATTTTTGCCTCAGTGTAGCGCATAGCTGCCGGCGGATCTCCATCCATCGAGCCGAAATTACCTTGACCTTGTACTAACGGATAGCGTTCCACCCAATCCTGCGCCATGCGTACCATCGCGTCATAGATCGAACTATCACCGTGTGGGTGATACTTACCCATTACTTCGCCAACAATCTGTGCGCTCTTGACTGTCTTTGACGTCGGTCCGATGCCCATCTTGTTCATCACATACACGATACGACGATGGACAGGCTTCATACCATCACGCACGTCCGGCAAAGCGCGATCGACAATTACCGACATAGAATAGCGAATAAAACTATCCTCCATAACATCTTCAACAGTGCGTATCTCTACAGTTTTCGAATGGCTAGCATCACTAGCCTGCCTGATTATCTCACCTTCTACTGGCTTTTCTGGTTCTTGCTTCATGTCTCTACTCTTCTCCATACTTAAACATCCAGCTCGTCTAAACTGACTTTATTAGCGTTAGCTTGAATAAAATTCTTGCGCACCTCTACGTCATCGCCCATTAGTTTCGTGAAAATAGCGTCTGCTTTCTCCGCATCTTCTAGTTTGACTTGTACTAACACACGATTCTCAGGATTCATCGTTGTCTCCCAGAGCTGACTAGCATCCATTTCACCAAGACCTTTGTAACGTTGCAGAGCCGACTCGCTCAAACCAGCCTGTTTGACACGTGGCTCGTTCGGGTCAATATTTACTCCTCTTTCTCTGCGAGAAGCAATTAATTCATCGTAACGCGCCTCTAGTGCTTCTTCATTGTATAAATACTCTTGCTTGCTTTGCGATAACTTTAGTTTGAATAATGGTGGTTTTGCCAAATATATATGCCCACCCTCTACTACAGGCTGCATGTAGCGGAAGAAGAATGTCATCAAGAGTGTAGCAATGTGGCTGCCATCGACATCAGCATCAGTCATGATAATGATTCTATCGTATCTTAAACCTCTGATATCGAAAGCATCGCCAATACCAACGCCCATCCCCTTAATCAAGCTTAGAATCTCTCGGTTGGCGTACATTTTGTCCAGGCGAGCCCGTTCAGTGTTAAGCACTTTACCGCGCAACGGCAATATAGCTTGAGTCTTGCTATCACGTCCAGTCTTAGCCGAACCGCCAGCTGAGTCACCCTCGACAATATACAGCTCACATTCTGATGGGTCTTTACTAGAACAATCTGCTAGTTTACCCGGCAGGCTCGCTCCATCCAAAGCTCCTTTGCGAATTACATTATCACGTGCTGCTCGCGCTGCTTTACGCGCTCGCGCTGCCAATAATGCCTTGTTAATGATCTTCTTTGCAATCGCTGGATTCTCTTCGAGATAATAAGCGAAATATTCATTCATCACCTGCTCGACGTAGCGGCGCACTTCTGGGTTGCCCAGTTTGTTCTTTGTTTGGCCTTCAAACTGCGGGTCAGGCAGTTTTACCAATATCACCGCTGTCAAACCCTCGCGAATGTCATCACCAGTTAGGTTGTCTTCTTTTTCTTTCAATAGATTATTCTTGCGAGCATAGTCGTTAATAACGCGTGTTAATGCCATGCGAAAGCCCACAAGGTGCGTACCGCCATCAGGCGTCAATACGTTATTTGCAAACGGTTTGACGGTTTCTATATAAGAATCATTGTATTGCACAGATATTTCGACAATCGAATCGCTAACCTGTTTATCAACATAAAATATCTCATCACCGAGTACATCCTTACCTCTATTAAGATTCTTGACGTAACTTTTTATTCCGCCTTCAAAATAGAAAGCTTGGCGATCCTGAGTGCGCTCATCATAGACAGAAGTATAAACTCCCTTAGTTAGGTACGCTTGATGACGCAGGTAATTAACTACCCACTTGTAATCAAAATCAACAGTCTCTTTGAATATGTCAGCGTCAGGGTAAAAAGTGATCGTTGTACCATTCGGCCGATCAGTTTTGCCAACCTTTTTTAGAGGTGAAGTGGTCTTGCCGCGAGAAAACTCAATACGATACAGATCTTTATTGCGGACTACTTCGGCGATCAGCTTAGTAGAGAGGGCATTTACTACGCTTGAACCAACTCCATGCAAACCGCTAGAAACTTTATAACCGCCGCCGCCAAACTTACCGCCAGCGTGCAACACTGTCAAAACAGTCTCCAGTGTGCTGATACCAGTCTTTGGATGTTTGTCTACAGGTATACCGCGCCCGTTGTCGGTCACCGTTACACCACCATCAGCCAACAATTTAATATCAACCCTAGACCCATAACCAGCAATAGCCTCATCTATTGAGTTATCAGCTATCTCTTTAATCAAATGGTGTATACCGTCGTAGCCCGTACTCCCGATATACATACCTGGACGTTTGCGCACTGGCTCGAGACCCTCTAAGACCTGAATCTGCGAGCTATCATACGAACCGTCGTTTTTTTGTTTACTCATAGTAAAGTCACTCCCTATTATATACAGTCACCCAGCTTGTCTATTAATACTCTACATTATATCATAAAAAAATTTGTTCATTCAAGGTATTGATGGTACTGATATAAGTATGCTATCATGTAGATGGTTAAGGATATTACCTCAAAACATAACACAAACAAAAGGTAGCGAAATGTTCAGAAAATTAGTATCAAACCTCGCATTTAGCCCTGCCCTAGTTGGACAGCTAGGCTTTTACGCAAAACGACTTCGTAAAGAAGAATCTATACGCAGGGTAGGACTTATTTTTACAGTTTTTGCGCTAGTAGTGCAATCTTTTGCAGTGTTTCAAGCACCAGAACCAGCCACTGCGGCAGATGCGACAGACATGGTTTACGGTGGAGTGTGGAGTAAACAGGCACTACTCAGTACTTATGACAGCAACGTCAACAACATCCGCGATCTATACGAGGCAGCTGGCATATCTCGCAGCGATATAGACCAGGCCGGAAACAATTTAGAATATCACAGTAGTCGCGAAGGAATGTACTCATGGGGACTAAAACCGGTCTTTGGCCCAGGACAAGGAGAGGGAGGCTACACTGTAAAAACTGGCGGCGGCAGTCGTACGTTCTATTACAGGCCGCAAAGACTATGGGGTAATTCAGGATCATATTCAGCCTATGTCGGCCGATCCTCAAAGACAGGTATGTGGTTCGGAATTATGCGTAATTGTGGTAATCTTATCACATTCACTGTACCGCCAGCACCTGCTTGCCCGCCCGGACAATCCGGGACTTACCCAAATTGCTATACGCCAATGTGCAATGTACCCGGCAAAACTAATCTTCCAGCAAATGACCCTAGATGCAAGGCAGACCCAGTAGCAACTTGCTCGTCTCTATCTGTCATCAACAACAAGAATACTTACCAATACACTGCCTCAGGTAGCACCGCCAACGGTGCCTCAGTCACTGGCTATAGATTTGTCGTTTATCGAGATGGAAAACAGCTGAAAACAATTGAGAGCAAGACTCAAACAGTCACAGATAAGGAAACAATAGCCGGCAAATACACAGTCAAGGCAGTCTTGAAAACGTCTTTAGGAGATCGCACCAGTGACGGCTGCACCAAGGAATTCCAGATAGTTGAACCAGCCAAATGTCCACAGAATCCCGCCCTACTAGCCACAGACCCTAACTGCCAGCCATGTCCAGGCGACACTACTTTGTGGGTAAAGGATGCTAAATGTAAAGAGGATATTGTGCAGACAAAGACCGCTCAAAATACCTCGCAGGGCAATATAGACGCTTCAACAGCCACAGCCAAAGCCTCAGATCAAATTATTTACAAGATTAACGTAACAAACAAAGGCTTAAAGGCCACAGAATACACTATTACAGAGAATCTAGCTGACGTACTACAGTACTCTTCATTAGACAATAAAGGTGGCGCCACCCTAACCAAGGATACGTCTGGCAGTCAAGACACCGAAACATTACTAGTGTGGCCTAAGGTTACATTAAAACCTGGCGAGACTCAAACACGCATATTTAGCGTGAAACTACAAAGTTCAATATCACCAAAGGCTACCGGTACTGGTAATCCCAACTCGTACGATTGCAAGATGACTAATACATTTGGCAATTCCGTCACAGTCAATGTAGATTGTCCTGTTCAGAAACAAGCGGTCGAACAAACTGTCGCCCAACTTCCACACACTGGTCCTGGTGAGAACATGCTGTTTGCTGGAGTCGTCTTCGCTATTGTCACATTTTTCTACGCACGGTCGCGACAACTCAAGAAAGAGGTGCGCCTAATTCGTCGAGACTTCAACTCAGGAACTATATAATTAATAAGGTAAAGAGGTGGGTAAACTAAAATGAATAACGAAAAAACTCCATTTAGCAGCCATGAGCAAAACAAACCTAGCAATAATCTCGAGGCAATACGCCAAGCTCAGGAAAATATTGACGCTAAGAACATCGAAAAAGAACTTAATTCTGAAAAATCTCAAGCTGAGCATCTAGATAAAGCCCGTCACGAAGCTCTAGAGAAAGCCAAAGAGATTGAACATAATTATAATAAAGAGAAGCGAAAAGCTACTGAGGCTAGCCCAGAAAAAAGACGTGGCCCTGTGTCTAAACAAGCACGTAAGGAAGCCTTTAACAAGACCATGTCCGAAATTCAATCAGAAATGTCGCCAGCAAGCAGAACCTTCAGCAAGATCATCCACAATCCTGTCATCGAAAAAAGCAGCGAAGTCGTTGGTAATACTGTAGCCCGCCCCAACGCTATATTATCCGGATCTGTCACGGCATTTATACTGACAGCCGCTATATATTTGATAGCTAAGCACTTCGGGTACTCTTTATCCGGCACAGAAACTATTGCTACATTCGTTTTAGGCTGGATAATTGGGCTAATATATGATTATATTCGCGTTCTATTGTTCGGGAAAGACAAATAGATAATCATAATCAATCAACGTAATTTTATTGATACTTCTCCACTATTGTCATCATCTCGCATATTAAGCCTATTGTCGTGATGTTCTTGTTCCAGCATACTATTCGCTGATTGTTGAGTTTCTGTGCCGGAATAACTATTGTCAGGGCTGGCTTTAACACCCGCTCCACCGTTCCGAGCAGGGAGAGATGCAGTTGCGACAGCTTGTTGATGCGACTGACGTCTGTAGCCTTGCTGCAATGATTGTTGTGATTGCGGTAGTGGTGCAGTATTTGACGCTTGAGATTGAGTGAGGTTATTATTAGTTGCTGGTAAGGCGGTAGGACGTGGTGCAGCGCTCGCGCTACCGGTAACTTTCTTGCGCTTTGCAAGCCACTCATCAAGGAAAGATGACCCGCTCGTCTTAGCGCCGCTTGCAGCAACATTTCGAGCTTGCGCACTACCAGAGCTCCCAGAAGACCGAGACATATTAGTACGAATCGCTATCTCGCGTTCAACTTGAGCTCGTGGATGCCCGTATTTCGCAGCCGACAATCTGCGCAGAGCATCGCCAAGCTGAGTATTCTGATGTCCCATTGGCGGAATCCACGCCATACTAAATGGCGCCGACGGCACACCTTCAATCTGAGCTACACAAACAGACTCAAAGTTTGGCAACTTCGTCAAATCTTCCGCGTCAAATACTGGCGTATAGCGCTTGACCATAATCTCTGCGTCGGTAATACCAATACGACCGGTAATCGTGGTACCGACGTTACCGAGTATAGCCTCGCGCAGCTCTTCTTTCAGCTGCGTCATAAACTGGTTAGCCAAAACTAAGCTCAATCGATATTTACGAGCCTCGCTCAAAATAGTTTCAAAGCTATCTGTCGCAAAGTTCTGGAACTCGTCGACATACAGTGTGAAGTCCTTACGCTCATCCTCTGGAATTTTCGCCCTAGCCATCGCTGCCGCCTGAAACTTCATCACAAAGACAATACCCAGAAGCTTAGAGTTCAAATCGCCCAATTTACCTTTCGACAAGTTTACTAAAAGAATCTTGTTATTATTCATGATGTCTTGGAAATCAAAACCGCTCTTTGTTTGTCCGATAATGTTACGCATAGCGTCGTTGCTAATAAACGGACCAAACTTGGCAATCACCCAGCTAATAACTTCGCCAGCTTCACTTGACCGTTGCGATGCCGGAAACTCTTTCGTCCAAAAATCCAAAACTTGCTGATCAGTAACATATTTTAGTTTACTATTGCGAAAGCTATCATCAACTAACAACTTTGGAATATCAACAAAAGTACCCCCCGCCGGATCGCTCATCAATAGCAGCGCGCAGTTACGGAAGATATGCTCTAATCGCGGCCCCACAATACCCGTGTGCCCTGGATCATACAATCCGTACAGCATACCGATAGCTTCCTGCACCAAAAAGTCTTTCTGATCCGGGTGGTCAAATTCAAACATATTCAGACCAATCGGGTTGTCCATATCGCTCGGGTTAAAATAAATTATGTCTTCAACGCGCTCTTTGGGAACTTTTTCGAGCAAATGCTCCGCTAGATCGCCATGCGGGTCAACCAAAGCAAAACCTCGCCCATCTAGCATATCTTGATATGCTAAGTTTTCCTGCAAAACCGATTTACCAACACCGGTTTGACCAATAATATGAATGTGACGGCGGCGATCTTTATCACTAAGCCTAATCGGCTTTTTAACACCTCGAAACTCGTTATACCCCAGCAGTAAACCGGTCTCCATGACTTGCGTTGGCCCGTCAACCTGCTTGCTCATCTGACGCTTAACTTGCGAGCTTGGTATACTGTTCTGATCTGGCAAATGGAATATAGTAGCTAATTCTACACTATTTAAGACATTCTTATTAACTTGCTGCGGAAAGAAACGAAAAATATAAGATGATGTCAACTCTTCAATGTTTTTTGCCAGCGTAAATTTAAAGCCATTAAAAGTTGGCGAATCGAACAGAGCAAATGCCGCAACAATATTTTTCAATATCACCTGCGAGCGAGCTGCTGTATTAGACGACACAACAGTACGTATTAGTACCTCATATCCCGGATAGCGCGTTTTTTCCTGAATAGCATCAACAGTCGCTTGCTCAACAGAATTTAAGGGTTTCTTGTCTTCAGGTTTCTTGTCGTCACTCTCCGGCGGTTTCCATAACGATTCCATAATCTCGCTAGGCGAGAAAAATACCGAGAGGCCCGTCTTCTTCTTGTCTTTATCTTCTATAATTTTTTCCGATACAGAGACAGCCGACTTTGTCCATCTATCATTTGCTGGACGAATTAGTATTTGAATCCCTATACCATCCTCACGAGTTGCCGCCGATAGAGCATTTAATAATGCGCGGGATGCATCGCGCTTAGATTCCATGTATGTCGCAATCGGATATGCAAAATTCTTTCTAAGCGTAAACTCGCCGCCAATTGTTCCGCTCATCTTGCCAACCTTACTGAAAACAGTATGCTCTGATACTTCCTCTAGCCTAGCTGACGGATACGCCGCTGCAATTGCCTGGCGAACTACTTCAGTAAGTACAGTAGGTACAACGGCATAATAAAATACTAAACCATCGCGAGCTACAATCTCGAACGACAAGTGTCTCTGTCCATAAATTTTACTTTTAAATCCTTTTGTGGCCGTACTGGATATTATATTGTACATTACCTGTGCCTGAGACAATACCTCTTCCGTCAAATCCCGTTTATCACGGCTATCGTTGACTATATCGTCACTAGCTGGCGGTAGGTGAATTAATATCGGCACCATCTTGAGTCCACGCTCATAATTCTTAGCCTCACGAAGAGTACTGCGATATATCATAAAGACGACAAATGCACCAATTACAATCACTAAAGCGATTGTAAATAAAGTTAAGAGAGTCCCTACACCATTTGACACAGCTTAGTCCTCTACCTTACCTATCTCACGCCCATAGCGTTTTCGTATATATTCTATCTGAAGCTTGCTTATCTCTACTTCACGACGATACGGATCGTCTTTGGTTTCTGCAATAATTTTCTTTGCTTTATCTACCCACTCTTTTTCTATAATGTCGTCATCGTTAGCTATCAGTGTAGCATTGTCATCAGACGGCACCGTTTGAGAATCGGGATTCGTCAACGGTTGAGTTACTACCGGCTGCGGTAGTGCTACTTGAGGAGCTGTGATACCAGCTGCCTCGGCAGCAGATGTGTTAATTGTCTCTATAGAATTATCGCGTTTCTCAAAAGATCCATATTCAGCACCGAAAGAGGGTGTCTCATACCTATTCTGTTGCGGTATAGCCTCTTGCTGTACAGGCATTTGTTCTCTTATACCCGGTTCCATATCAAGTAAAATTATACCATATACGCTTACGGTCTTCTAGACTCATAAGCTTATTTCGCACACATTTGATAGTGTATATACGAGATAGCCAGCACAACAAAGAGACCAACACATACATATATGTAAGGCTGCATTTGTCCCACAGATTGCATAGCAAGTACTATAGTTGGCGCTAACGCCAGAACCGCACAGTAAGCTATTATACGAGCATGTTGTGATGGCGTAGCTTGCACTAGTCTAAATAATATTACAGCTCTTCTCAAAAACAAAAACAAGAGCGATAATGTGCAAGTCACTAATACATAAATTAAGATAAAGACGAAAACAATAGCCACCGGACCAACTTTGGACGGAGCAGTAGTCTGCATTATCGCCAACAATACAATAAGCGATAAGAACATTAAAAACGCAATCAAACGCTTGTACATAAATTTATTAGATAATAACACCACCTTAGAGGCAAAAGCAGTACCGCAAATACGAAACACCTTCACGAACAACTATTAGGGTCGCTGCGATGACTGCTTTATGCCCAACTGACCGCTCGCACTTAGCGAGCAAAAGACTTGCGACTATGCAACTCCACACCACACACCTGATGATCGTTGACGTCTTAGTCTTAACCTCAAGGATTAATCAGGTGTGCAGCACGTACGCATAGCGCGCGCTCTACGCCAATAAGTTATATGAAATTGGCGGAGCTTAGGTGGCACCAACTGCTTTACGATTTCCTTATTACAACGATATCTTAAAGCTTATTATATAAACAAAACAAATACTCATAGAGAACCTGTTTGTCTGTTGACGTCACCTAATTTCCGGCAATTTATGCCTCGATATTGACGTTGTTAATTTGTTAACGTTTTTGCTTTTTTGTTTTTCAAAAGCCTACTTACACTCTAACAAACTAATGGCAAAAAGTCAACACTCCTCAATAAAGTTATGTTGTAATTTACTCTACGATACATTATTTAGCAATATTTACATCTGTTATATACGTACTGTTGTATTTCTTACTATGTTGTTATTAATATTACAATATATAAATTATTCTATTTAGAACAATTAATTATAACAACGATACCGAACCTGATCACCACCACCAAACTCTCAACTATGCACAACAAAACCTAATCTCAAGTTGAGCAATACAACTTTTTTACACAAGCATACACGAAAGCCCAATTCTAAAATCAGAAGCTTTAAAGAATAAATTTGAATAACGTAAGTAAACATAAATACCCGTACTTTCATACGTAGTTTCTAGTACATCCTAGCCAAAATATGAGCCTTCGACACGCTGCATAAAAAAACAAAATCGCAAATTTTTTCGTATTAATCCAGCGGAGGATAATTGATAGACGATATGCTACACAAGCAGCATAAATATAATTCCTTTTATAGTTTTTATAAATCTTTAATATAATAGCTAACTTAACACGCATATGCATTTTCATGCACACGACTCTACAATAACTCAAATACCAGCTATCAGTAGCTTGTTAGTTAGCTACCATTTGTCTAAACTTATTATCCTTGATACACCAGAACATACTATTAGCAGACAAATATTCTTCTAGCATCAACTTGATAATTGACAGTCTTTGTTGTTGCGATCCTAAAAACATCTGCAAATCTTACAGATGGCTAGATTCTTTATAGTTTCTTTAAGTTTCGTTTATTGTGTACAAACATCACATCACATCACAAAGTAAAGTAAAATCACGGCCTATCCTACCATGCTATTCACAAGCACAAAGTTGCCAATATTTTACGCCAAACATTTTTGCTACCTTAAGATATTAGGCTACTTCCAATAGATCTTACGAGTCGCTGCAGGATACTATCTCCGTCAATCAAACACGGCTAGCTAGAGTTAAGTATACAGTAACTATACTCCCATTGCATTGTGGTATTTTTTACTCGAAAAATCTTATCAAAAATCATTGACACAAGCGGTTTTTGGCATTACTATAGGGGTAGTTCCTGAATAAAAAAATTATACAGGAACCAGAAATAAACATTTCAGAAAACTCCACAACCACTAGAATGACTACTACTCGCAGGTAGTCATTCTTTTAATAATAAAGGATTATACAATCTATAATTATGGTGGAGCTGCCGGGTACTGCCCCCGGGTCCGCAAAGTAACCCGCTGTTTGTCTACGCACATAGTCTAGCTCATAAGTTAATCGCTTAATTCGCTCAAAGCTAAACAAACATACGAATTACAGCGATCTGCATAAATAAAAATTTAAACTACTGGTATAGCAGAAAAATACCAACAATCGATCTTGCTCAATATGACGCATCGAATCTATAGCAAGAATCTAAACCGATACGACCGCAAATATAGTTAAGCAGCGGCTACTGCAAAAGCTGTTTGCTTAGGCATCAAAGATGCAACAAACGCCTTCGCTTTGTTTGCAAAGTTTGCAATTATTGTTTCTGATTACGTCAGATGTCGGTACGCAAAACAGCTTGTTAAAGTCTCTACGTCGAACGCTATATCAGCCCCACGCTACTTTAGTATACTACTTATTTACATCTATTGCATAGTGTGCTTAACTTTAGCTACATGGCTACTAATCCTATCGCAAGAATAGCTACAGTCTCGCCCATTGGATATGATGGCAATCTAGTGGAAGTGGAAAGCGATATCTCAAGCGGACTACCTAGCATGCGCATAGTGGGATTAGGCAATAAATCCATAGACGAGTCAAAGGAGCGGGTTCGCAGTGCCCTCACTAACTCCGGATTAGAGTATCCAACTAAACGCATAACTATAAACCTCGCTCCCGCAGAACTCTCTAAAGAAGGCACTCATTATGATCTACCCATAGCTCTAGCTATACTACTATCGACTGGCAAGCTTCGTAAACAAGATATAGCAAATGCCGCATTTGCCGGCGAACTAGCACTCAATGGAGACATACGCCCTGTCAGTGGCGCTATAAACATTGCAGAGACAGCGAAAAAATCAGGAATTACTACAGTTTACCTGCCATCTGGCAACGCCAAGCAAGCATCCCTTGTGAGCGATATAGACATAATACCCGTTGACGATATAAAGCAACTCTACCTACACCTGAAGAAAGAAAAGATCATATCTAATCGATTTGTCCGCTCGGATGCAATTTGTTCGAACAGTAAAATATCTCGGAGTCAGGTACTCCTCGACGAAGTAGCTGGCCAAGAGCAAGCAAAACGCGCATTGATTATAGCAGCAGCTGGACATCATAATCTCCTTCTTTCAGGACCCCCTGGTTCTGGAAAATCTATGCTAGCAAAAGTCTTACCCAACCTACTACCTCCACTTTCGCCTGAAGAAATGCTTGCTGCGACAAAAATATATAGCCTAGAAGGGTCATCAACCGAGTCCATCATACAACAACGGCCTTTTCGCTCGCCACACCATACAGCGAGTCAAACATCGCTTATCGGCGGCGGCACCAATCCAAAACCCGGCGAAATTAGCTTAGCTCATCTAGGAGTACTTTATCTAGATGAGATACCAGAGTTCTCACACTCATCTATTGAAGCTCTCCGACAACCACTAGAAGACAGACAGGTTACTATTACACGCTCACGTTTACGCGCCACATATCCTGCAAATTTTATGCTCATTGCTACAATGAACCCTTGTCCTTGCGGATATTTTGGAGATCAAGACAAAGATTGTACTTGCACGCCATCGCAAATAGTTAATTATCAACGAAAATTGTCGGGTCCTCTTATAGACAGGATAGACCTAATGGTACACGTTTCACGTGTACCAAATGAAGAGCTGCACTCACATAATTTAACGTCAAATATACAACATAAAAATGCAGTCATATCCATAAAAAACGCACTAGATAAACAACACAACAGATATAAACGACGTGATAAGTACAACAGTGATTTAACAAATCGAGAAATAAATGCATATGCCAAACTTAACAAAGAATCAAATTATATTCTATCGCAAGCTTCCGATAAACTAGGTTTAAGCCTACGCAGTTATTTCAAAATAATCCGCGTTGCTCGCACAATTGCAGACCTAGCCAACAGCACAGACATACAAGCGGCACATATAGCTGAAGCACTTCAATACCGACAGGCACCTTGAATCGATGGTTAAAATCTGCTATCATGTGCTAGCGAGTATACACTCGATTAAAACCAACTGTTCCGAAGGAGAACTACGATCAATAATTCAATTCGCATTAATAACGCCATTCGTAGCAAAGAGCTTCGTGTCGTAGGAGCTAATGGCAAGCAGCTTGGCATTATGCCCAGAGAAGAAGCTCTAGACATAGCGCAAAAAGAGGGCGTCGATCTAGTAGAAATCTCACCAAGAGCCAACCCTCCTGTAGCCAAAGTCATTGATTGGGGCAAATACCAATACCAAAAGATGAAGGAGCAACAAAAAGCTCGGCGCAACAATAAAGCTAGCGAGCTAAAACAAATGCGATTCGGATTAAAGATAGGTAGCAACGACCTCGACATCAAACTACGTAAAATACGTGCTTTTTTATCTGACGGACATAAGGTGAAAATTCTCATATTTTTCCGCGGACGCGAAATGGCACACAAAGATCTGGGATATGGTCTTATCGATAAGATGATGGAACAACTAAAGGACGAGGCTATACTCGAACAGAAACCAATGATGGCTGGGAGAAATCTTAGCATAGTAATAAGGAGCAAGTAATGCCAAAACTTAAGACCCACAAGGGCACTGCTAAGCGCATTAAGCTAACCAGTACCGGCAAACTTACCCGTCGTCGAGCGTTCGGGAATCATATGCTCTCGAAAAAGAGCAAATCGCGTAAGCGTAACATCAATACTAACGCCACCGTCAAAGGTAGCATGGCCAAAAACGTCAAAAGAGCACTAGGAGTTTAGTAATAATGAGGGTTAAACGAGGAGTTACCGCTTCGGCGAAACATAAGAAAATTTTAAAAGCTGCTAAGGGTATGCAGCACAATCGCACCCGCAGCTTTCGCCTTGCAAAACAAGCTGTCATTCGTGCTCTGCAATACGCCTACCGCGACCGACGTAACAAAAAGCGCGATCTGCGAAGCCTATGGATTACCCGCATAAACGCAGCTGCTCGCCAAAATGGCACTACATACGGCAAGCTTATAGCAGATCTTCGATCTGCTAACATCGAAATCAACCGAAAAGTTCTAGCTGATCTCGCAGTTAACGAACCTAAGGCCTTTTCTGATATAGTCAATAAGGTAACAAAAAAGATATAGACACGTTTTCATATTAGAAAAATCGCGGTATTCAAACTCGCGATTTTTCTAATATAGGCTACCTATAAGCCGGGTTTTGTCGTGAACGATCATCTATCTAGACTGAATATTGCTATACAGTTCAAGCGGATTTTAGTATCATCAAGCGGACAACTCTTGTTGATAATACGCCTTGCAGCCGACAGGGTTTACCATCTCTGCTATGTCACCATAGCTGATTGTAGTCTCTTACACTACTCTTTTCACCCTTACTACCAGTCACTGTATTTTGTATAAGCTTGAGGTAGCGGTATAGTTTCTGTGGCACTTTCCCTAGAGTTTCCTCCGGTCGCCGTTAACGACTGTCGTGTCCTATGCTGCCCGGACTTTCCTCTAGCCCATATAAAGAGCAAGCGACCGTCCAGTAGCCTAACAGTATTATACCACAAAAGCCTCCAGGTTAGCGATTGATATTCCCCGCGTATTGCAAGGTGGGTTCTCTCACGACATCCCCACAAGGATACCGATATTAAGATCCCTATCATATGATGTTAGGAAAATCATATTCACTAAACCTAAGAGGCCAATTACATTATACCATGATCAACCACCAAAAACGACAGAGAATAACCGCAATATATTGGTTATTATAAAATTCATATACGTAGCTATAAACTGTCCGCCAGCCATAACAACTAAAAATATCAGAACAACACCGTATTGCTCGATTGTATCAAAAAGATTTCTTACAAAGTCAGGAGCAATAGCATACAGCACTCTAGAGCCGTCTAACGGCGGAATAGGAATTATGTTAAAGGCAAAGAAGCCTAAATTAACCATAGTTGCCGCTGTCAATATAGTAGTCAGTATCGTACCAGTTCCAGAACCCGACAATACAAGTATCATATACGTTATAAACGCCAGAACCAGGTTAACCAGCGGGCCGCTAAGCGCCACCAATGCAACTCCCATTTCATCGTATTTAATGTTTTTTGAATTAAACGGCACTGGCTTTGCTCCACCAAAAACTGGCATACTAGCACCAGTAGCAATATTTATAAACATTATCATTATTGGTAATATAACGGTCATGAAAGGGTCTATATGTCGTAATGGATTTAGTGTCAACCTACCTGAATCGCGTGCTGTCCGATCGCCCAGTCTATTAGCTACCAAGCCATGAGCTAATTCATGTAGTGTCATTGACACAAATATCACAACCAATACGGTTACTACATATACTACACTCATCTAATCTACAATTGTAACAGTTATTGACGAATAAACAAAACTAGAGTACAATGACACAGATAGACAATTAACTTAACTAGGAAGTAGTATTAATATGGCAACACGATGTGAACTGACTGGTAAAGGCAAACAGTTCGGTAACAAAGTAAGTTTTTCTTTACACCGCACAAAGCGAGTATTCAAGCCTAATCTCCAAAAAAAGACTTTTGTTATTGATGGTAAAAAAATCACGATGACGCTCTCAACTCAAGCTATTCGTGCACTGAAGAAAAAAGGCGTCATAGCGTCATAAACCGCAAATCTGATAGACACTTAAAACCCCCTCAAATAGCTGAGGGGTTTTAATTTTACAATATTTCCCTCTATCGAGTCCGCGACACTACATATGTAGTCAATACCGCTGGCAACGAAGAATCATTTTTAACTTTCAGCTTAGCAACATTCTCAACCGGCGCGCCCATCTCTTTTACGAAAGTATCAACTGAGTCTTGTGGCACCTCATATGTTATATCTCTGTCGGCATAGTGCACCGGCACCACAGCCTTCGGACTAATAGTACGCACTAAATTAACAGCACTAGTAGAATCGAGAGTATAGCCGGACCCTCCTACTGGAACGATCAGAATATCTATCACACCAAGTTCTTCTAATTGATCGTCATTTAGTTTTGGTTCTATATTTCCAAGTACACCAACCGCTACATTGCCACACTCTATCCGGTAGATGGTACTAAGTTTTTCGCTTTTACCACTATCAATATGACGGACTGCTGCTATACCTCTTATAGTAAAATTACCTATTTCGTATTCACCAGGCTGACAAATTATAAGCTTAGCGTTATCGTCATCAACAATAAAACGTTCCTCAGTTACTAGTTCAACGCAGTTCGCAACTTTTGAATCTTTCAACCCAATAACCGACAGTCTTGGATCTGTAACTATAGTAGCTTTCTTGCTTGAAAGCATAATTGTATTTCCACCTTTATATTCTACATCAAACATTGCTTGTCCTCCTTACTTCTGTCGCTGTAGTATATTTTCGCTATCTATGATAACTTCATGCCTACTAGATAATATATCATTTATAAACTTATCATGTACACTCAAACGATAGTAGAACTCATCATATGTCATTTTACTAAACGTAAGCTGCCTGTTTAGTCTAGCTTCTACTCGACCAACTGCATCAGCTATCCGTTTAGACTCAGTGCCACCGACAATCAATAAGTCTACTTTACTCGCGGAACCGCGAGCTAGTACACCTGCCGCTATTATAACTTTAGCTCTGGGCAGATTAATTAGAGCAATTCGCCAATCATCGTTTTCGCTGCTAGCAGTATGACTCGAAAAGTTTCGCGGCTTCTGCCTGCTTGTTTCGTTGCTAGTAAATATAGCTTTCAGAGGTTTGTAGTGTGCATAGGAACGATTAACTTCATAATATAATTTGTTGTCATTCGTGCTACTAAGCAGCACTCCAACATCTAGCATATTTGATAATTCTCTACGCACAGAGTTAATCTGCTCGCCAATCAACCTTGTAATTTCTCGCACATAAAACGACTTTCCAGGATTATTCAAAAAAAGATGTAAAAGTTTTACTCTCGTTTTTGAACCAAATAATGCGTCAATCATAGCCTAATCCTACCGTATAGATTAGCACATCTAAAGATTCTTATCTAGGCTGTGAACAATATATATCCACGCATCATCAAGACTATACCACTGAATATCTTTATTCCGCTTCAACCACGTAAGTTGCCGTTTAGCCAGTCTCCAATCAAGAACACAAAACTTTTCTTCAAGCTCAACAATATTGATGTTACCGCATAGATACTGCTTTATCAGCGAATAAATATTCCCCGTCATAGCTTCATTGTCCCAGCCCCACCTTTCTACAGCTTTAGTTGTTTCATCTATTGTAGTATTATTTACAATATTTTTTGCACGTTGCCTTATTCTATCGCGTAAGATATCTCTATCTGTCTTGATGCCTACAAATACGGTATTGCTTAGCATATTGCAATTCCTAAGAGGTTTTTTACCGTCTCGAACGATGGTGTTAATTACATAACGTTTATTTTTGTAATTTTCCGGTAATTTTATGTTGTTTATTTCACAATAGTGTATGAGACTTTCCAAAGATTTTTTCTCTAATACATTTCTTTTTTCTAAATCGTTTGAGTATATCGTAAACTGAAAATCATACAATACACTATCAATATAGAGTCCAGTACCGCCAACAAGGATTGGTAGACGATTGCGTGCGCGAATTTGGTCTATTTTCTGCTGTGCATAAACCTTAAAGTTTGCCGCAGTAAACCTGTCTCCAGGATTAACTATGTCGATGCCCCAATGTGGGATACCTTGCCGTTCAGCTACAGAAGGTTTTGCCGTACCTATATCTAACCCACGATAAATAGCACGAGAATCAGCAGAGATAACTTCTCCGTCATATTTTTGAGCAACTCGAATTGCCAAACTTGTCTTTCCGCTGGCAGTTGGCCCAGCTATGACAATCAGCGGCAAATTGGCTTTACAATTAGACATCACTACACTGCTCTCATAATATAATCAAGCAGGTCATCTAGAGAAATAGTCTTCTCTTCATTTTGCGTCCGGATACTAACCTGACGATTAGCTTTGTCGCGCGGACCTACAATAATTTGCATAGGTATTTTTACAACAGTTGCTTCGCGAATCTTTTTACCCAATGACTCATTGCGTATATCTGTTGTAAATCTTACTTCGTTGTATTTTATAGGACGCATCAATACCCCTGTTTTTAGTACTGATGTAATTTCTTCAACATAATCATTGACTGTATCGTTGACAGTCAAAATCCGCACTTGCTCTGGTGCAATCCAGAATGGAAACCAGCCTGCCGTGTGTTCAATGAACACGCTCAAAAATCGCTCGATCGAACCAAGTAAAGCACTATGAATCATAACCGGGCGCTCCGTATCGCCAGACTCGTTTATGTATTCAAGCCCAAAGCGCTCAGGTTGAACAAAATCTAGTTGCACTGTTGCAACCTGATGTTCACGACCGATTGCATCGGTCGCCATAAAATCAATTTTCGGACCATAAAATGCCGCTTCGCCATCCTGCTCAAAATATTCGAGATTCTTTGCTAAAACTGCCGACTTGAGCTGAGACTGTGCCGATTGCCACAATTTCAAGTCACCCAAATAACCTTCGCTATCATCACGATAACTTAGCCTTACTCGTAACTTCATACCCACGATATCATACAGTTCCTGCGCACAAGCTAGTAAGTTATTGATCTCCTGTTCAATCTGATCGGGTCGACAGAACACATGACTATCATCTTGTGTTAATGATCGAACTCGACTCAGACCGCCCAACTCGCCAGTTTTCTCGTCGCGATAGTCAGTTGTTGTTTCTAGATAGCGTATCGGCATATCGCGATAACTACGTGGTTGCGAAGCGAAAATCTGAGTGTGGTGCGGACAGTTCATTGGCTTTAGTGCCATCTTGTCGCTAGTCTCTTGGCTAGTCACCAGAAATAATTCATCGCCAAATTTAGCCCAATGGCCTGATGCTTCATACAAATCTTTTTTAGTGATATGCGGCGTCCAAACTTTCATAAAGCCATACTTTTGGCGCAACTCATTTGATAATTGAGCAGCCTTATCTCGCAAGACTGTCCCGCGCGGAGTAAATAAAGGCAATCCTATTCCGACCAAAGGCGACATAGTATAAAGATCAAGCTCCTTGCCAAGTTTGCGATGGTCGCGTTTTTTTGCTTCTTCTAACATTTCTAAATAATCATCAAGTTCTGCTTGCGTCGCAAAAGCCACGCCATATAGACGCTGCATCTGTGGATTATTTTCATCACCGCGCCAATACGCGCCAGCAACTCTCATTAATTTGAAAGCGCCTACTCTGCCGGTACTCTCGACATGTCCACCTCGACATAAATCGGTATAATCGCCTTGAGAATATAACGATACCGTATCAATTTTGCTGTCATCATCACCAGCAACACCAAGCTGCTGTCCAGCTAGCTCTTTAGCTACAGTAGTTCCTGATCGTTTCAGATCATTCAATAGCTCAATTTTGTAAGGCTGATCTTTCCTATCTGCCCAGACAATTGCCTCATCAATCGGCACGTCTTGATGAGTGAACGGTAAATCCTGAGCGATAATGCTGCGCATTTCTTTTTCAATACGTTTGAAATCTTCTTCAGAAATCTTCACATCACCAAGATCAATGTCGTAGTAGAATCCATTGTCTATCGCTGGACCGACACCAAATTTCGCCTGTGGCCACAAATGCTGCACTGCCTGAGCCATAATATGCGCCAAACTATGGCGCATTGATTGTAGTTGTTCTTCGTTCATACGAACCTCCTGTTTAGAAAAATTAAAAGCACGCAATCGTCTTTACGTGCGTGCCTCGGTCCCAAAAAAAATGGGAGGTTCCACCTTGGCTATTACTCTTGCTCCGGCTTTTTACGTGTACCGCAACCGCTAGCACGAAACTCAGGAGATGGTTAGGCCCCGTCAACGTCTACTTAATATATTACTGGCTCTCCTACTATATTGCAATACATATTGATTTCTGTTACCATTAGGTGCAGTCGGGCGATTAGCTCATTTGGCTAGAGCGCTTCATTGACGTTGAAGAGGTGAGAGGTTCGAATCCTCTATTGCCCACCATTAGATATTGTATTGCTTGCCGTGCTATAAGCGGCAAGCTTTTGTTTTACAACGAGAACTTATACATATAACTATATAAAAGTTTTCCACATAATCTCTCATGGATTTTCAAAATATATATGCGTATGATGATATATCTAGTCAAAATAACTTGATTGACAAATAATTACGTTTATGCTAATGTGGCAGTATGTCTACCATGCAAAAAATAAAACAAACACTCTACAAAAAACAATCACGTCTAAGCAAATACACTATATACTACGAGCTTAAATCGTAAATTATTACACGTATTACACTACCTGCAGCGTAAGTCGCAAAACACTAGAGGTAGCAGAATTATCTACCGCTTGTTCAGAGTTATAGTTTTTGATTTTCTGCGCTTAGCTTTTTTGGCGTTCTTTTCGGCTTTAGCTTTAGCGCGCGATGAAAGTGTAGCTTTATCGGTAACATCAAACTTCTCTAAATATTTACCTAATAGCAAGTGAGTCTGTGCAGCCATTGCCGCCGCAGCGCTATAGCAAATTGACGTGATAGGCATGAGCAGCCATTGTAGAACCATAAAGACAGTCCGCGAACGTTTGTATCGTTCCGGGCGAGGCGGTAACATCTTTAACATTAATAGAATTGTAACCAGCACACCTGCTACTGCTACTTGCTGTATATGGCTGACCACTAAAGGCAAGGCATGGGCAGAGATATTACGTGACGCCTCCGGATTAATAAGTAGCGGAACCCATGCGCCAAAAGCAACAATTATTGCCATTGCTGCCAGGCTAACGTGACTATCAATCAAACGCACAAATTTTGCCAAAGTTCCCCACAAAGGAACTGTACGTTGGCGCGTAAACAATCTAACCGCTACATAAGGAACATCCGAAGCGCCATAGCCCCATCGACGCAATTGTTTGAACTGACTAATCAGCGTTGCCTTTAGTGTATCTGACAATACTGCATCTTGGTATATTGGAACGTGAATCGGCACAACGTTATAATCTCCCTTGAAATAAAAGTAACTACGCCAGTACTGATGGCCATCCTCAACAATACTGCGCTTACTCCAAAAATCCATACCAACAAGTGCTGAAAGTGGTTGGCTATGAGCAGCAAAATTACGCAGAGTATGTGGACGCATACTACTAATAATAGTCCAAAAAGAATTACCTGTCGCCAACACGCGCATTGGTGCCGGAGCATCCCAAATATTACCAAAGTACAAAGCTATAGGCTGATACGACAATCTCTCTCGATTTGGCGAAACTACATACTGATAAGTTACATAATCAAAATATGTAGGATATGGACGGTTGTCGCTATCCAGCGTCGTGACAATTACTTTATCGTATTTTATATCTTTATCGTCACACCATTGTTTGAGATCATACCCAGCATAAGTAATATTAGGTCCCTTACCTGGTATTTCATTCGGCAAATCCTTGGGATGCTGTACAATCCGAAAATCGCAAAATATTCCCGCGTACTCATTGCGAAGTCTCCTGGCTGTCTCAGCTATCTGCTCACCGCCACGTTCTTCATAGGCGAGATATACTATCATCCTTTCATTAGGATAAGTTGTGCTCTTAACAGATTCTACCGTCGGCTTTAGGACGTCATAAGATTCGTTGTAAGCAGCTATTAATACTGCCTGATAAATCTCACGAGGATCTACAATCTGCAGTTTGCCTTCCTTGATAGAGACTATATTCTGCCGATGAGTATTGATTTCAAAGCCTTTTTTGTCAACTTGCGGCAAGGTACCGTCAATAGCCCGGCTCAAGTCACAAAGCCGAGCGCTCCAATCGACTTTCTCAGCCTGAACCAGTTGGTGATGTCCTAGCAAAGTTCTATACGCGATGCCTATAGCCTTCACAAACACCGCTAATACCAGCAGCAATAGATAAATCGCTGCCAAAAACGGATTAAACACCGACAATATTATCAGCAGGACTATCATTCCATAACTTAGTATTGCCGGCACCATCTCAAAAAATCTATAGAGTCTAGACCTCTTGCCAAGCGGCAGTTCCAAATCTAACTGACTCATGCTGCACGCCCTAGAGACAATACACCAAAGACATAAACTGTAGCAACCAACATAATCACAAAAGCACACCAGCCAATCACCTTAGCGGTAGTAATTTTCTCAATCATATAAAACTTGACCATTAAAGCGCCATGTATAACAGCAACTAGCGTCAAAAATCCAGAGAATAACAATAGATATTGCCAATGATCCTTATAGAAATGGATTTGACCAAAAGCGGTATAACGAGTATATATTGTAATTTCGCTTGGCGCAATCTGTGAAAATATAATGACTGAACAGATTACGTCCAACACTACCATAGCAATAAGAAAGATCACAAGAGTCCTATTCTTGAGAGTAGCTAGCGCAGATTTTACAACTTCACTGTTCATACACTTACAATAATGGAGCCGTCTGCCGGGATTGAACCGGCGACCTGCGCGTTACGAATGCGCCGCTCTACCAACTGAGCTAAGACGGCAATACGTTTATATTATAACAAAAGCCAAACAATCCTGCCATAGAAAAAGCCCCACTTCGTGGGACGCTTTCTATGGCGCGCCCGACCGGATTCGAACCGGCGATCTCCTCCGTGACAGGGAGGCGTGATAGACCAGCTTCACTACGAGCGCAAACTCTTTACGCATTATATAGTATCAATGAATTATATGCAAGCAACCTTTATTGGCCAGTTACCACGCTAGATTGATTATTTTTGGGTATTGATATATATTCACTAACTTTGCCATCTTTCTTAAGCTTTTCAAACTGTTCTTTAAAAGCTGTCAACGGAATATGAATGTATTCAAAAGTAATTTTCTTTTCTGTCTTGGCAACAACCTTGGCGATGTAGTAACCATCATCATTCGTGCTCTTTATGATATTTGATAGACCTCCTACTGGTATTTTCGATACATCAGAAACTCGTAAGCCGTTGAACTTACTACTCACATTAACTGAGCCGCTATTACCAGCTGATACCTTACTATTATCACTCGATTGTTTGTTTATTAGCCCTATCGTCTTGGCGAAATCTCCGTTAGTTTTCAATAGAGATAATGCTCTATCTGCCTGCTGTTTTGCCAAATTATCCATGGCAAAGGAAACTTTATTTTTTAGTAGTCCATTTTCCACTATTAATCGATAATCGTCAGCACTTTCACCATACAACATGCGAATCGAAGCATCATAGGTTTCTTGCGACACACGGCCATTAACTGTTGTACGCTCTTGACCTATAAAATCATTGACATCTTTTCGAGAAACAGTAATATTGTAGGTCCTAGCAAGTTTACGTGCATAAGCCGCCTGCTGCGCAAGATTCATTGAGCGATACTTAATATCATCAAGTTGTACATACCAATCTTTAGAGTTAACTTTAACCTCGCCGTATTTATTAAGATAGTATTCGGAAGCCCGATACTGCACCAAGTAATCACTATACCGTACCGGTTCACCGTCAACATTACCGACCGGCAGCATTGCAATGCGAGTGATTCTATAGGCTATAGCACTGGTATTTTGCATTGGATACATAAGGAACCATCCGCCGACCAGTAGCAAAATGACACTCGCTACTGATATTATCATGGTGTTAATAATTAACTTGTGCTTAGTGTACTGAATAGGATATTTAAATTTACGCCCACCAGCTAGAATACGCTCTCGATGCTCAGCTATCGTCTCATTAGTAATACGACCCGCAGACGAGGCCTTCTGTTTTTTACTACGTTTTAATTTTATCTTCTTCATATGCTTTCCGCTTCTTTGACTCGGCTTCGTGAACCGCGTCTTGCAGTTTATTATATATCTCGCTAGGGTGCTCGACTAGCCGTATCACCAGATCGCCAACATACGTACGCATAATAATCGTACCAAATTTGAATACTTCGCCGCTGAACCCGGGTATATTATAGCTTATACTTTGAACCTTATCCAGACTTATTTCAACAACGTCGCGTCCAAAAAAACCGCGTTGAGTAATTTGGCGAATACGTTCATTAGTAACCACATATACTGTATAGAACCACATTAAGAAATGATAGATGAACAGTATTAGGCCTAGCACAAAACCGCCAACAAATATCCACAACAAGTCCAAGTTAGTTTGCCAAATTAGGAATGGTAATGCGCCAATCGTCATCGGAATAAGCAAGGAATAAAAACCTTTACGCATTGCAATAATATGACGTCGAAAAACCAATAGTACTTTTTCGCCATTATGCAATCCTTCAAATTCTGCTGACATAAAAATCTCCTGGTACCCCGGACAGGAGTCGAACCTACAACCGTTTCCTTAGGACGGAACTGCTCTATCCAATTGAGCTACCGGGGCCCTAAGCCTAGTGTAACATCGCAAGCACTAGCGAGTAAAGCGTTCGCTGGTACGCTGGTAGCTGTACAGTTCATCATCGCTGAACCAATGCGATATCTCTTCTTTAGCCTCTTCGACATTACCGCTAGCATGAATCAAATTCGGCACTCCTTTGCCTTCGCTGTCAGCATAGCGAAAACTCATGTGCGAGAAGTCGCCACGAATAGTGCCAGGCGCAGCGCTTTTCGGCTCTGTCGCACCAACAAGTTTGCGCACCAGTTCTACTGCCTCTACGCCTTCAAGCACCATCGCAATCACTGGACCTTGCACCATCATTTCTAAAGTAACATCAAATTTATCCTTACCGCGACGAGTAATCATTTTACCAATTTCCTCATAATGACGATAGTAATGTTGTTTGTCTGGCGCAATCATTTTGGTAGCAACAATCTTTAACCCTACCTGTTCAAACCGTGTTAAAATACGGCCAACTATTCCTCGTTGTACTGAATCTGGTTTAAAGACTATTAGTGTTTTTTCTACATCATTCATTATTACAATCTCCTTACTGCATGATTATCATACTTTACACATTATACCAATACACTTTGTATATTCCTATCAATACTTTGAATAAATTTTTTGTTCAGACTATTGTTTATCTATATGCAACAAAGTACAATATACTTATGGATATGTCTGAATTAATTGAAGACTTTATGGAGTATCTTCAAATTGAACGCGGCCGATCAATCAATACTAGTGAAGCATATAAACATTATCTGGAGCGTTTCCTAGAGTTTGCCGGTTTCGATCTGAAGGTCGAGAACATACGTCCAGAGCTAGTTAGAAAATATCGCCTATGGCTAAATCGCTACCAGACAGACCGCGGCGGAACACTATCGCTCATAACACAGAATTATCATTTGATTGCTCTGCGTGGTTTCCTTGACTATCTGAGTAAACGCGACATCGAGAGCATGGCACCCAACAAGATAGAGCTACCACGTGTACATCGCAAACAAGTCACATTCTTATACAGCGATGAGGTTCAGCGAATACTAGATACGATCCCCGCTGACGATAGTTTACCGGCGTTGAGAGACAGAGCTATACTAGAACTTCTCTTTTCAAGCGGTCTTCGCGTGTCCGAGCTAATCAGCTTGAATAAAGACCATGTCAATATGCAGCGGCGTGAATTCACTGTTCGCGGTAAGGGCCAAAAAGATCGTCCCGTATTTATTAGCAAGAGAGCTGCCGAGCACGTTCAGAATTATCTGTCAGCGAGAACTGACTCTTTACAACCATTGTTCTTGAATTATAGTCGCAATAATGGCGTCGCAAACACATCCGGTAACTACCGTCGACTGTCTCAACGCAGCGTCCAACGCATCATTGAAAAGTATGCCAAGTTAGCTGGCATCACAAAACACGTTAGTCCACACACTATGCGGCACAGTTTCGCAACCGATTTACTTATGAATGGCGCAGACATTAGGAGTGTTCAAAGTATGCTTGGGCACAGCAGTATAGCAACGACCCAAGTATACACACATGTCACCGACCGACACTTAAAGGATATTTACGAACAATTCCATACCGATACTGAATAAATATTTTATTCAATAACCTCTATTCTACTGCTCTTCCGGCACAACTTTACAAGTAAGCGCCGACGGCACACCTTGATTGGTTACCGAGAAATCTTTACAAAGACTACCTGTTACATCGACTGCATATTCAGGATAATTAATCTCATTGGACGGACTAACTCGACTAGACACGCGACGGTATATGTCACCAGCCCGACCAGTCGAGTCAACCTTTGGCTGCACACCATCGAACTTCACCGTACCATCACCTATGTTGTCAAACGACAATCTGACATCAGCATCATTATAAATACTCATAAGCCTTAAGAACGCCATTGAGTTCCCTGCTACAAGTTTACGCGGCAAAGTCACATACGCTGAACAAGCGTATTGGTTATTGTCAAACGCTTCTTTTGAACATGCAATCGGCGAAACGCTCGCTGTCACATTTGTAGTACTACTAGCAGCTCGTGCAGCCTGAGGCGATACTGCGTTAAAACCAACACCATCTAGCAAATTTCTGGGAACTCGTATACCCGATGGTCGCAAAAAGGCAGTCGATACAATTGAGCTATCAAAACTCTGCTGTCCGTTAACTGTCGTACTATCTGGCGTAGCCATCTGAATCCGCAAAAGCGCCGGAGCGTCGGCTGGCCACATTGATCTTTTCGGCAGACTATCGCCGCTATCAGCCGACGAAATAGTCGATACTTTATCGCTCTTCATCATCCATTGAATTCTAATAACCGATACCTCTTTATTGACACGTAATGGTATGACGCGAGAGCTTCCTTCTTTAAGACTATATACAGCGTCGCTAGTCTGAGAATCAACTAGAACGCAAGTGTACGCCTGACCACTAATGTACCGTTTATCACTACCGCTTTTAATAGTAACGGCTGTATTGCTAAGACTGCTAATTATACCAGCATCCTGTATAGTGCTACATTTTTTAGCACTAATAGCCGTACAAGCAGCGCTCGCCGATCCACCTCGTTGACACGCAACAATCGCACGCTTGCTATCTTCTACGCCAGCCACTGCTGACTCGTATGCCGTACGCGATAGGTCGTTATTAGATGCGCGCGACTCTTCTTGCACCATAATACGAATAAAGCCCGTCGAGACAACCATCAGCAGAATAGCCGTAAACATTACTACAATAATTGAAACTAGTCCAGACTGCCTAGAATGTGTCATGAAGCCCTCTCTGTAATTATCGTTTCTGCAAATTGGTTAATCGCGCAAAAAGTATAGTTGTTGGTTTCTTCGGACTGCGCTAAGCATTGTGCATCACTGGAATTAATAACTCCATTCTGATATGTGCCTTCTTCGTAGGTGCCCAGAGTATAACCAATGGTATAACCGGCCCGACTGTTACTGTCTACGAAAAGATCAGTCAACGAAACATCATGAACGGCTAGACCGGCGTTTTTACCGCCTAGTATTTCCGCTGCATTCATCGGAGCAGACTTAGATATTACTGTTGGAAACTGTCCTCTCACAGCCTTACACAAATTACCATCCGGATCGGCAACACGAGCAAGAACTATTTTACTACGACTAGGATCATTACTATAAGACACCCCAGCACCAATATCTTTAGATCTTAAGCTCTCTGGAGTATTCCATACATAGCTATACGAGCCAAAACATAGACGCCCTAACCCGCCGGTACCATTGTCGCTTGGCGCAACATGAGCTATGTCTCTACCTTTTGCCGACAAGCCGTCGCGTTTTATCATGTCGCCAACTTCACGGCCTGCAGCATTGATTGTTTTAATGGTCATGCCTTTGTGATAGATGTTCATTAATTGTATCGTAGTAGCAGCAACCGCCACCAGAAGCACGGCCACCCCAGTCATAGCGAGCAGTAGTTCTACTAAAGTAAACCCTCGCGATTGATCTGTTTCTATATTATTTGTCATACAACCTCGTCACCGTTCCTATTGATACTGGCACTCTTGATCCGACGCTATCCCAACAAGCGCTAATATACACATCATACGCCTTACCGGTATTTGCACCGGAATTTTGCTCGGCACGAACAATTTGCGCAAAAATACCATATGCCTTGGAGTTGGCTAGGTCAACCTTAGCGTAAACGGCGGGCACCGAATAACTAGCATTAGATACTCGTACTGGTTGCACGGTGTTGTTCCTCTTATCAACCGCCATGAAGAACGTATTAGTACCTGCAGTTAAATCAGTCCGCCCACTTGGAGTCGGACAACCATCTACACTCACCCCTGCTACATCAATCGGGTTAGCGACCAGAAATTTACCGCTAGTCAGCTCAGACCACTGCGCTGGGCTAGTATCTTTGATGTATCTAACAAGTGACACTTGAGCGTCAAGCTGCTGTCGCACTAGTGTAATCTCAAGTGACCGTTGAGATATTTGAGTACCTCGATTCATAACAACGTATGTGCCAACCGTCAGCAAGCTAAATATCACAAAGCTAAACATCACTTCAATAATCGTATCACCACGACTATTCATTTTGTTAACAGCCCTCCCCTGCAACCTGCACCGAACTCTCTAGAGCCGCATCGCGATCAATCCGTACACCTAGCCGTCCACCAACTACCCAACCATTGGGATCGACACAAAGCCTAGCCTGAGACAATCCCGCTTCGGTGATCGTATCGCTAACACTAGTCCTATTAGAAAAATAAGTATGAATTGCGCCACTCACCGGCGAACGGACTATCGCGATTGAAATTATCTTGTTAGTCTTGCTCTCGTCTATTCTAGTATCCCAGCCTAGTGTGTAATTATCTACTGCACCGCTAGTATTTGGCGTGGTTAATAATGCTGGTTTTGTAGCAGCAATCGCGCTTTTATCAGCAGCTTTCTGTAAAAACTCGTAATCGCCCTGTGCGCGCAAGATTTTATTCATCTGATCTTCGTTTTCTGTAGCTATATATAAAGGCCGCGCAGTAAAAGTCGTACCGTCTGTCGAAGTGATAAAACGGCCGACTATCATACAAGTACGGCTAGTACCAGCTAGCGCTTTGTTTGTATTATCAATAATTATACGATTCTTATCAGAATTAAGACCACAAGTATTATGGTCGTCTATGTCGTTCTGTACGTTAATAGTCCTATCATATTGCCTTTGTATAAAATCAGCAAACGAATCAACAGCATCGCGATATCGTTGAGCGCCGATAGTGCCACCCACCGTCACTAATATACCAGCTGCCAATGCTCCCGAAACAGCCAAGAATAGCATTACCTCAATTATTGTAAAGCCTCCCGACAATTTATTCATACTACTATTTTAGCATAAGCATCATAACATTTGTATCAGAAAACTGGTACAATTAGCCAATCCATAACACGCATGCCGGCAAAGAATGATATAAATGACCCTAGAGCTAATAATGGTCCAAACGGTATCTCACTATTAGCTTTGAGATTCCTGCTAACTAAGCCTGGAATCACCAAAATGCAACCAATCAGGTTGGCCAAAAACAAACCTACAAAAGCTGCTTGCCATGATGCCAAAATAAGCCCCAGGCCAACACCAAGTTTTACATCGCCCAAACCAATCCATCTGCCTTTTGAAATCAAATAAAGCGCTCCATATATACCTGACATAATGACTAGCGCTATTGCTAAACTGTAAGGCTTGATATCGCCAATAATGAAGCAGCGCAGAACCACAAATACCAGAGCTGTTATATCATACGAGATTGTCAGAAAATCTGGCAGGATCTGCCATTTTATGTCGTAGGCTACCAACATCGCCAAAATCACCAACGACATACACCAAACGACAAACAAAATCCATTGCGTGCTGACAAGCGGCCACGGCCATATCAAAAACGACACCACAAAAGCTAACGCTAATAAAAGCTCAATTAGCGGTTCAAAAACACCGATCGGCTTATGACAATACCGACAACGACCGCACGTCGACAACCAACTAACAACAGGAATCAAGTCGCGTAGACCTAATTGATGGCCACAAACCAAGCACCGCGAGCGATCCGACCGCTTTTTGCTATCCAGAAGTGGTGATAGTTTTTTATATTCAGCGTGATCATACGGCTCACCGACTTTCTTATCGATAACCAACTGACGGGCGCGGAGTCGCCATACTTGCGCACCAGCAAAGCTACCAAGCACTAGCCCAAATATCCCACACACTACCACAATTGATAGATTAACCATACATCTAGTATAGCAAAAAGGTTACGCTTTTGCGCAACCTTTTTAATTATCCGACAGCCTATATCTATGAATCTAGACAATATGCGGCATGATTACCGGCTTCTAGACGGGTAAACGTAGCATACTGACGACGAGTGCCACGAGTTAGTTTCTGTTGACCATCAGTGTTCGACTCGCCGCACCTAGCCCCAACAACAACAATGATCTGCGCGTCTTTGACCGTTATACTATCACTGAACCCAGCAACAGATATATTATCAGGGCTAGTATTTTCTGATATACCGCTAACAAATCTTTTTAGTCTATCTGTATCTACAGAACCGCCGCGATTATTACTCAGAGCGCTATTATATGCCGCCGACACTATGCTGACATCATTTTTACGCGCAGTATCTCGTTGACTAGCTTGCAGTGCCGGCAACGCAATAAACACCATCAAGAAAATCAGTGCAGCAATCGCCAGCACCAAAACGACCTCGATGATTGTAAAACCACGGTCTTTAATCTGTTGTTTTGTCATAATTGTTAGTTCCACCTTTCCCTTTGAACTTATGTTCACAACTATATTAAGTATAGCTTAGGCGTTTTGAATTGTCTAGCCCTAATGTATACTTCCGACGAGATTATAAATCGGAAATAATACTGCCCCAATTAGCGCACCAGCAAATATTGCCAGAAGTACCATCATTATTGGCTCAATCATTGTAGATATCGCTCTAATTTCTTCGTCCAACTCATCCTCATAAGCTTGAGCTGTCTTACCCATCATCTCGTCAATCTTGCCCGATTGCTCGCCAATCTTAATCATCTGAGGCACCATCGGTAATATATAATCCTCAGCCTGCAGGGCTGCCGAAAGCGCCTTACCACTTTGAACTTTACCGGCTACTCTAATAATTTCTTCGGATATAATAACATTATTAACACCACTGGCAGCAATTGATAGCATATCAAGCATTGGAACGCCCGTAACTAACAGTGTCTGCCCCATTCGTGTAAAACGCGCCATATAGAGACGGCGAAACATTCCTTTGAACGGTGGCATATTGAGCTTGATATTGTCTAGCAAACGTATTCCTGTTTCTGTCCGAAGATACTGACGCAGGAAGAATACTGCTACGCCTAAAAGAATTAGCGCCACCCACCAATAGTTGGTTACAAAATTAGACATCCAAATCAAAACTGAAGTCATGATTGGCAACGTCTTCTTCATATCAGAGTATAATTTAGCAACCTGTGGAACAATTGTTACCATCATAAAAATTCCTACAGCAACCATCACTGCCAAAACAATACCTGGATATACCATAGCGCCGCGAATTTTACTAACCATCTCCGCATCTTTCTCTTGTTGGTCGGCGATACGTTTAAGTGCACTATCTAACGTTCCGGACGCTTCGCCAGCAGTAATAAGAGCAATGAATATTTTATTGAATACCTCAGGATGCTTACTAAAAGCCGACGATAGCGTCTTACCCCCTTCAACATCAGCAATAACCTCCTGAACTATCTCTTGCATCTTCTTATTAGAAGTTTGCTCAAGCACAGTGCGCAAGCTCTGAGTCAACGGTAAGCCAGCACCAATCAAAGTTGCTAACTGGCGCGAAAAAACAATTTTATCTTTGTTAGATATACGATTAGTAAATCTAGCAAATACACCGCCTTCAACTTCCTCTTTGATTGATAGCGGCATATAGCCTTGAGCAGTCAGCGCTTTAGCAGCTTCGCTCTCGGATTCGGCCTGAACAAGTGACTTAACTATATTACCAGTCGCTTTGTCGCGTGCTTCGTAGGTAAACTTTTTCATTAACTACCCCCTGATTAGCCTTTCGAATTCAGTCAGGTCGACCGCAAACTCCCGTGCGCTATCATAAGTAATCGTACCGCTCTGCACTAATTGCACCAATGTACGATCCATCGTCTGCATACCTTGATCAGCGCCAGTCTGAATAATCGCGTCAAGCTGGTGAGTCTTGCCTTCGCGGATAACGTTACGAACTGCCGGATTAGCAATTAAAATTTCTGCCGACACGACGCGCCCGCCACCAATCGCTGGCACTAGCCGCTGCGAACAAATCGCCATCAAGATGTTCGACAGCTGAGCGCGAATTTGCGGCTGCTGGTGCGGCGGAAAGACGTCAATCATACGATCAATTGATTGCGCAGCCGAGTTGGTGTGCAGCGTCGCAAATACTAAGTGTCCGGTCTCGGCGATGGTAATTGCTGCCGAAATCGTCTCGAGATCGCGCATCTCACCGATCAACACCACGTCCGGATCTTGGCGCAAAGAAGAACGCAAAGCTGCCGAGAATGAATAGGTGTCATAATGAACCTCGCGCTGCACGACTACCGACTTCTTAGACTTATGCGTAAATTCAATCGGGTCTTCGATAGTAATAATATGCTGAGATTTTTCGGAGTTAATCTTATCAACTAGGGCCGCCAAAGTCGTCGACTTACCCGAGCCAGTCGGTCCGGTCACCAGCACTAGGCCGCGCGGATAATCGGCAAAATTCATTACCACTGGCGGCATACCGAGCTCGGTCACCGACTTAATCTCATTTGGAATTAAGCGCAGCG
>ERZ773005.403-NODE-403-length-34856-cov-3.825838_pt1 | contig 34856 bp, 54 predicted proteins | sample MGYA00580666_ERZ773005 | MGnify/ENA primary metagenome ERZ773005 (study PRJEB29015, sample SAMEA2737999) | human oral metagenome | biome: human oral; feature: human-associated habitat; material: dental | place: China | collected 2061 ...
CGTCTACCGCCTTTCAATACCTGACTTGTCAGGAATCAACCGAATGAAAAGCCTGATTTTACAGGCTTTTTGTTTTTTCTCATTCGGTTAAATTCGGCAAAACATGGTAAAGTTGGTGGGCAAATGGTGGGCAAATTTATTAAGATTTTCATTTCAATCGTCTCCTAACTGTCTATTCGCAAAAAGTTTCAAAAAATAATTTCCTTTATAAGGGAAATTTGTAAAAATAGCCTTTTTAATGGAAATAAACTGATGTTTTTAGGAGAATCCTTTTTAGTGAACTAAATTTTAATACATATGTATTATTTTTTCTTTATTTTTTTATCTTTTTATCTTGTTTTATTTTTTCGAGGGTATTTAAAGCTTTAAATCCATAATAATTAGCTGTTGCTTCATCTCTAATTAATTTGTCAAGAGATCCTATAATCTCTTTAAATTGATATTTTGGATTAATTTGGTCCATCATTTCTAGAATAATCAAAAATGGTAATGCTATCCTATTTGAATAAACACCAGATTTGTACTCAAATAGGAAATTTTTCCACTCTTTTTTTATTGATGGTGTTGTTGTCAATTTTAAATCTATAATATTGGAGTTATGAGCACAGATATTTCTTACTAAATTAATACATCTCAACCACGACAATAATTCGGAATTGCTACATGAAAATTGTTGTGATATTTTTGTTAAATTTTTCACAGACATTAGTTCCAACAAAGCAACTACTTGCCCAAAAGTAAGAGAATTAACCATTAACCAAACTGGAGGAAATTTTGTTTTATCAATTTTTTGCTTCTCTTTAATCTCAAATGACTCAGAATTATTTATTGTAGAGAGAAGTTTCTTTTTGAAGTCATTTTGTCTATACAATAAATAATGCTTACAATACTCTTCTTTATTACACCATTTTGAAAAGTCTAAGTAACCGTAACTACCTAACCCATTCTTACCTAAGATATAAGCGACTCGAGTTTTTAGCGCTACTTCGATATCCTCTATTGCATGTAACAAATGCAATCGTAAATTTTTATCCTGATAATAACGTGAAATCACAATTTCGAATTTAGTATTTTGATAATCAATAATTCTTTTGTTATTAATCTTTTTTGTGACTGCAAAAGGTTTTGCAAATTCCTTTATTCTATAATATGAGATGATTGACAAGCTATGGGCGGCTTTTTCTTTTGATTTTTTATTAGAAAAAAGCATTGAGCGTGATTCGAGTAAATCAATTTGTTCTTCAAATGTTTTATGTATAAACTTACTTTTCATTATAAACCTATAAAAAAGACCTCCCATCAGAACATGTCTGCGCAAAAACGAGGAAGGCCGTTGATATCTTTATTATATTATATACCTTACTTTATATTTTATCAACTATTTTTTTAACTTTTTTGCAAAATAAAAAAACCCTAGCAAAAGCTAGGGTTACTTGTTCATTTAAAAAAAGATTTTAGCCATGTAACAAATGGTCAACGCTCCAGACGGAGAGCCAAACTCGACCACTTTCGGCTAGCTCAATGTTACGCCAGTAATAATTGCTTGATCCATAAGCTCCCTCGCCGTCAGAAACCACTTTGCTTGGATTGATGACAAATAAGCTTCCAACTCTCGTCTCTTGGTCTGCTAACAAATTGCCGTTTTCGTCCACAAGGTCAATGTCTTCGCAGGCAATCCCGTTATCTGTCCAGTCAAAATCGACTGGGACAAGGTCGTTACAACGTACTTGCCAAATGTCGTTGACAAATTGCAAATCGTCTACGCGATAGATTTTTAGACTTTGCGCTTTATTAGCAAGCGGAGCTGGTTGTGGCGCTGCAGCTTGTCCGTTTTCGCGAAAAACTGTTTCGCGAGGCCGTCCGTTTAGCTCCCAAATTTGATTATAATCACTTTCTACTATTCCATCGTAGCCGTAACTACAATGAATCATTGTTGTAGGACCGGTCATGATTACCACATGCCCAAACGCGCCAAGCGAACTAGAGCCATCGCGAGGGCTCCAAATCGCCACATCACCATACTCGAAATCAATAGAGCCATCTACGCCATCATAAACACAGTTATAGTTAATTTTAGGTAAATTGCTCTTCAGCGTCTCGGTGTTGTTGTTAAGGCTCAATCCTAAGGCCTGACTGACAGACGAGCTACAATCATACTCGATGCGTCCGTCTCCGTCTGCATCATTCCCATAGCGATCACCCATGTCATAGTGTACAGGAATTGCTTGCAATCTGCGCATCTCTGCAATACTTGATTCAATTCTACTCATGTTTATTCTCCTTTTTCTGTTTCTGTTTGCTTTTCTGTTTCTTCTTTATCTTTGTCATCCTTTACAGTATCGTATCCTAATGCTTGCTCAGAATCACCAAATCCTGATGTTGTAGGATCGGGAATGATATTGATGAAGTTAAAGATTGACATTACCAAAATGAATGGATTAGAAAATGCTTTCGCCATCAAATCAAACAACACATTCCAACTTGTAATATCATTAACTTTAAGTCCATAATATGTAAGAATAGGAATAAATACTGCTACGAATACCCTAGTAACAAATGCTTTGTTCTTTTTAGTAAACCGTATTTTCCAATTAATTTTATTCATTATTTTTCTCCTTTTTATTTAATTATTATTGTTTATAATTTTTTTAAGCTCTTTAATATCTTCGCTTAAACCTTTGACTTGTTCAGCTAAAACTAAAATTGCTTTGTTTTGCTCGTCATGACTATCGAGCCGGCGAGTTGCTGACTTTTTAAACTCTCGAAAGTTTTCAATGTCTTTTTCAAGCACAGTAATTCTACGTTCGTGTTTTGCTGCTCGGTCTTTTAGCGACCAGTATAAACCTATCAAAGGGATAATGAAGATGATAACTTGATATACAAAATCATTTCTGACAACAAACATACAAGCAATCACCTACCCTAATTTAATTTAGGCATAATCGTTGTACAAGCACCTTTTTGCAGCAACTCTTGCAATGGTTGGCCTTTGTGCGTCCAATTATCCAAAAACTTCAAAATGACAGGCGTACCTTGTGGATATTTAGGGTTAGTATCATACGGATATGGTGCACTGACAATGTCCCCAAAACTATAGCGGACACCGTCGGTTAGCGTCGGCAAAAGTGATGCAACTTTTTTGTACAAATCTTGCTGCATACCACCCTCGATCGAAATAGCAAGCAGAATCAATACATCTGTCAATTTTGATGTACGCTCTACGCTATCTTTATTTTTATTTGTTGCGTCTGATGTCTTGTCTAGTTTTTGTTGCATTTCTGCAATAGCTCCTGTTGGATCAAGTTCAGTCGCTACCATTTTTAAAACTGCGTCTGTCAAAATCTCATCGCTGTCATTCATGCGATCGCCTTCGAGCACACGGTCGTAAGCCGTATAAGGCTCGTCGCAACGAATAGCAACAAAAGTCTTGTTTGCTTCGCGTAAATATTTATTAGCTACTCTAAATTTCATTTTATTTCTTCTTTCTTTTTTATTTTTTTAATAAGTCCAAATGATTTGGCCGAGATATGGAATACCTCTTTCTGCACCTATAATGTGTAAATCTCCGCCAACATTTAATTGAGCTGTTCGGTCTTTGTTTCTATCCAAACTCCAAGCTTGGACAGGGAACATTTTATTGCTAGGCACGTACTGCTTTGGGATATCTGCCAAATGATAATCACCATCATGGTCAAATTGTAAGTTAAAATCGACAAGCACAAGACTGCCTTGTACTTTCCAACGCACTTTGTTGTTGACTTCAGATTGTTTCCAATCTGTGTAATTGTCTGATTTTAGATAAAGTTCAGCATTACGACAAGTTATGTATAACGCATCTTTCCCGTCTTCTTTTTTGCCAAAATACATAAGGGATGAGCCGCCTCGAACAAAAGGATGAATCCCGTTCATTTCCATATATTTAAGAGAGTGTCCAGCTTCAAGATTTGCAAAAAACAATTCACCGTTTTTAAAATATGAAACAGGTGTGATTGTTGGCGTCTTATCCTCTTTATTTTCCCGGCCAATTTTGCCATTTGAATAAATACCGCTGCTATTTATCAGTACAGTTGCATCATAGTTATACTCTCCCGGAACTGTCCCCCAAGTATCATGACTTGGAGAATTCCTGAAACGAGCGGTAAATTCAATTTCTCCCGCTGTGATTTTCCCCAAATCCGAAGCGAGCGCACTCAATTCTTTAACATTTAGTTTATCCGCTGTGATAGCCCCGTTTACAATCATGTCCGCTTTAACTTTAAGCAATTTAGCGATAATTTCCACCCATTCTGGATGTTGTGCGATCATACTAGCCAAAGTCTGGCCGTTCACAACTTTTTCAGCAGTTGAAACAATCCCGTTCTCGTTGACTCTGATTTGATTCTTTTTCACAACGTTATCATTCAACTCTTGCACAGTTTGCGTGATTTGATTTGCCCGCTGTTCAAATGTAGCTTGTGAGACTTTGCCATTAACGTCTTGCTTAACTGCCGCAAGTTGTCCGTCTACCGTTTGCTTATATTCAGCCAGTTTTGTTTCGGTATATTTTTTATTGTCTTCAACAGATGGTGTCCAATTCGTATTTGTTAATTTTGGCCGCTTAAAGTAAAGCACGCTGTTTGATGTAAAGCCATAGCCGTAAATGTAAAAGCCCATCTCCTTTGAAAAATCGACGTCATCATTTATTTTTAGTTCTAATGATATACGAGACCATGCGTTTATGCTCGTGATGTTTTTTCTCGCCCTTCCAGCGTGGAACTCTCGCATTCCTGCTTTGTTGTAATAATAAAAGCCAACTTCAAGATGTGTTCCTAAGCCTGTTGCATTAACATCCGCCGAAAAGATATATTTTCCGATGGTATAACGGCTATCGCTTGTGATAAAAATTGGAAGTCCTTTCCACTCTCTAACACCGTTCGATTCGTTGAACTCAAATACAGTCTCGCTGAATTTTGTTTCATTGAAATAACCGTGATAATTTGTTTTAGGGTTGGGGATACCATCATTGTATGAGCTATACCATTTGTCAAGTGTCTTTACTTTATACGTTTTACCGCCAACAGTAAATTGATTCCCAACGTCAATTAAATTTTTAAAATCAGTGTTAGGAAGCAAGTTAGTGCCGTTAAGATTTAGTTCTTCAAAACGTCTTGCAACACCTCTTGCGTCTTCCGAATATTGGCTTTTAGCGACATAGCTTTCAGACGCTTGTTTCCGCAACGCTTCTGCACTGCGTGCTGTTTCTGTGCGTGTGTACTGTTCTAACTGTTCTCTCCGCTTGCCGTCATCTGCTACATAAGATTTGACGGCGGCCATGTCTGTTTTGAGACCTTCCGCGGTTTTTTCAAACGTTGTGCGTGCTGCAGTAATTTGCTCGTCTGTATCTTCAACAGCTTTAATCCACTCTTTGTTGTTGTGGCCGATTCCCCATTTTGGTCTTGATAATTTAATTTGCCCAGTCGCTTGGAAATATAACCCGCCAGCAATTGAAACTATTTGCTTGCCAGCTGGCAAAACAAAGTTTTGGCTGATCCGTGTCAAAGCAGTGTCGCTTGTCTGAAATACCTCAGTCCATAAATTACTTCCGTCAGAAAACTTAAGCTCGTAACTAATACCAAAGCGCTTTTTGTCATTTTTTGCTACCATGTTTTGAGCAATCACATCTACTGATAACGTAAAACTACGTTCTGCATTTAGCGTGCGGATAAGGTCAGATGACAGAGGCAAACCTGTGCCAGTTGTTCTATCCGTGGCTGTAGTCATATCACTATTTAAAATATAGTTTCTGCTTGCAGTACTCAAGTGACTAATCTCTTCTCGAATTCCATCTGCAGTCTGTTTGACTTCGGATTTGCTGGCTTTGTCACCAAGTTGCCCAGTAATACGAGCTAGATTCTGCGTGTTGGTCTGCTCGTAGGTCGTCTGCTGATTCCGGATAGCCCCCACGTCTTGTTTGACTTGGTCGATTTTAGCGGAGCTTTCTGATTTCTCCCTGAGTAAATCTGCTTTAACATCATCTAAACCTTGTCTAGCTTGATTCATTTCTTGTTTAAGCTGATTTAATTCTTTTGGATCTGCAGGATCTCCTTTGTCGCCTTTAGGTACGACAATAGACTTGTTATCGCTAAATGTGACTTTCACTCCGTCGGCTTGTCGTTCTGTCTTTGTAATTGTGATAGATTTTCCGGGGTCGCCTTTTGCTCCGTCATTAATATTGCTAAAAGTGACTTGCTCTCTAGCAACTTCTTTCTCGTCAACTAAAGCAATGGCTGTCAGCACTAGCTTGCTTGACATGCCAGCCGCTCTAACTTCAAATGTTGCAGATGTTCCAAACGATTGATTATCAACCAGCCACTGCCATGTACACTCAACTCTCTTATTGCCCTTTTTAAGGGTTGGATAGACTATAGATTGCCCTTGGTTATTTTTAAAGATAATCCCATTATTTGTTGCTAACTTAATTGTATAAGGCGTTGCTTCAAGTGCTAGTTGTTCTACTTTTTGCAACAATTCATTGGCGATCTGGTTCGACTTACGAACATAGTTTGAGAGACTGGTTTTGACATCGCTTGCCTCCAACAAAGATTCTGTTTGCTCACTAATCCGAGCTTGTACATAAAGTGGAGGGTCAAAGTGCTGTGCATCAATCAATGTCTTTTTATCACCAATATTACCATCCACTGCTCCCTCTACTTCATAGTCCACTTTTAACTCACAGTGTTTCTTTAGCTCAGACAGCATATAACCAAACAGAGCTTCTTTATTAGCATATTCAGTACCGCTATCCTCATTGACGATATACCCATCATTGGTCTTTCGAGCGATAGATGGGTATTTATCTCTTGCTTGCGGTGCATAGAGTGTATCGCCACTGCTGTAAAAGAGTAAATTCCCCTTGTCGTCATAGATTTTTTTATTTAATCCACCTATCGTCAGACCGTCTTTGCCAGTTCTACGAATGCCAGTGTAAAAATCATCCATGTTATCAGAATAATTGATAACCTTTAGCTTTTCCCCTACCCGGACTGGCATTCCTGTCTTATCTTTACCAAAATTACCTTCTCGGTAGATATTGATGACATGCCGTTTGAGCGAGTAGTCATTATTTAGCTCTGTGACAAATTCCAACTCAGCTCCGAAGCCATTGGCAACTGAATAGAGCCGAGCCAAAATGGTATCTGTACCACTCCATTCCAATTTAAGGGATTTATCTGCCACTTCGTTAATTCCAATTACAAACGAGTTCTCTGGATCGTAATAATCAATATACTGCTTAATCGTCAGGGCACTCGCAGGTTTATGCGGGCCTCGCTTTTCCTTGTTCGCTTCCAAGCTCAGTGAATAAGCTGTCAACTCAATGTTATAACCTGCCTTTTTGACGCTGTTAATATTCAACCAAAAATCCTTGTCTTTGAATCGGAAGGCTAGCTTTTGCCCACTTTGAGCGACCATTTTCTTAGAATGATAGGTCAGGACAAGAACGCTGCAAGAACCTTTTAAAAACTGTGTTAAGTTAGCAGCATTGTACTTAATGCCACTTTTATTATCGAAAAAACCGACAACGTGCGTGTCGGTCGTGTCTCTAATGGCAATTCTTACGTTTCGTTTCACTAAATCCATGCCTCCTCAATTTCAGCTCGTGCGCTCTCTACTTCCGCAAAACTTGACACAAGCAGCTGTACTTTTGTTTTTCCAGGCGGAACCTTAAAGTAGTCTGTCCCCAAAATCTCATCATCTGGAGCTAATAAGTTATTGACATACAATCGCCCTTTTTCTTCTGGATTTACTTCTCCTGTTGAATCTATAAAAAGTTCTGCTCCTGTCGGATAGCGATTCGGTACGTCACGCCAGTATGGTACGTTTAATTTATAAATGGCAAAATCATTTAAATAATGATGTGTTACCAATTCGTTGATAGTCGAGTTTCGCCCTTTATACTGTCCAACGAAAAACTGAACTTTAGCTGCTTGCTTATCCTTGATTTTTGATTCGAAAAAGGAATGATAACTACCGTACCAGAAGTAGGTGATTTTATCTCCTTCTTTTCGCAAGTCAAACATATTTCTGTTTTGGTCTTTCCCCTCCAAACTATAAGGGTTATCTTTGACCCAAAGAGTTGGCGAAAACTCAATGGATTTTACAACTCGACTGCCACCGGCTCCATCTCCCATAAGGAATACAACTAGTGCTTTATTACGTGTTCGTTCGCTTTTTTCAATCGCCATACCAGCTATAAAATGATTGTCGCTGTCTACAACTGACAAGCACCATGCCCCCGTCTGACTAACATAGCCAGTCTCAAACCAAGCACGAGCCCAAATATACCAGTCTTTAGCTTGTTGAGACAGGCTTAACTCTTTGACCGCTCCAAAGTAAGCTCCATCAGCTGTGTTTGTAAAATCTGCAGACAGCACTCCCAAGCGGCCACCAAGATTGGTATCTGCAGTCATTTTTGTAACAACTTTTTTGTTCTGATTTTCGTAAAAAACAGTACCGTCTGTCCAGTTGCTAAAATCACCTGTTCCATTTGCGGACAGCAAGACATTCTTTTTATCCTCAACTGAATCAGTTTCTTCAATTTTTCCAAACTGCATTGCTCCATATCGACTAGTAATGCCAACAAAGCCTGATTCTCGTTTGAGTTTTATTTTGTAATTCACCGGAATTTCTTCACTGCCGTTATTTTCAATCTCGGCTTCTAAAATGCCTTGTTCATTTTTCTTAAACTCAAAATAGCGTGGATGCTTAGAATGCGCCAAACCATCCACAATCGAAAAATTAATTGTCCCTTTGCCGCTGAACTTGATTTCTTTAAAATCAAGATCTCCGCTCGGAATAGCGTAAAAAACACGATCAGGCAAATGACTGAAAGTCAGCTTTTTCGGCTCGTCCACATTGAGACTCGTCTGCAGTGCATCATAGTCAGCCACACCTTCATATTTTACATAAAACGGCACAGGAATCTTTTTCAACTTCTTGCGAGTCTTGATAAATTCCGATCCATTAAGTATTGGATAGTTATGGAAAGTCGGATCATAGTCTGCACCACCCAAGGCGGTAAATCCATCTAAAACAGTAATCCATTTTGTTAATTCAACATCATTAAAATATACTTTTATCAATTCATTTGCCACCCCAATCCATCTACAGCATTTAAAATAGCCTGTTTTCTTGCTTGTTCTTCAGCAACTGGCTCTGCTATTATTCTTGAAATTTCTCTCTTATCAAGTTCTTGAGAGACAATAGTAGGACGATTTGCCAACTTAGCAATAATACTTAGTAACTCAATCTCTCTGCTTTGAGGTTGTGCTACATTAGCCATCTTAGTTGTTAAAATAGCATTTGACACATCCATTTGTGGATTCACAGATTCAAAGCCAGATAAGCCAATGGATAAAGGTTGATCCTCTAAACTATCAGTAATCTCTCCAGCCATATTGCTAACAGTTGATTTAACTGATCTAAATTGATTTCGTAATCCCTCATCTAAACCATTCATAATAGCTCGACCGGCCGGAATCAAAAGTTTGCGGTCGTATTCGATTGGACCTTTATGATCGCGAATCCAGCCTGCAATTCCACCGACAAAGTCAGTCACACCTTGCCAAGCAGATTTTAAACCGCCAAGAAAACCATCTAGAATAGCTCGACCGGCACTCCAAAGATTAATGTTACGTAAACCATTGAAAATATTAGCAATTCCAGATACCAAATTTGAAACACCCTGTTTCATGCTGTTCCAAGCATTCTGAGCACCTTGCACAATTCCATTTATGATGGCTTGTACAGAAGATTTTAGACCATTCCATGCCCCGACAGCAACAGAAGTAATAAAATTCCATAAACTAGACAAGAAGCTCATAAATCCATTCAAGATATTTTGAGCTCCCTGTACTAATCCAGTTATCAGATTTGATATAGTAGTTTTTATCCATTCCCATGCTGCAGAAGCTGTATTTTTGATAAAATCCCATATAGCAGCTAAAGCATTTGAAAAGTTCTCAAATACGGATTGACCATATCCAACAATTGCACTCACAACACCCATAAAATAGGTTTTGATGCCTTCCCAAATCGTACTCACAGCATCTGAAATACCTTGCCAAATTAATCCCAGATCTTCGCCAAGTTTCCCAAAATTTCCTGTAATAATATCAAGGACGATCAAAACAGCCCCTAATACAATGGATTTGATGAAATCCCATGCTCCTTGAAAAATCATCTTAACACCTTCCCACATCTGAGAAAGTCCATCTTTTATGCCGTTCCAAATATTTATAAATCCGTCAATGAATGGCTGAACAATTGTCATGATAGTCTGCGTTATTGCAGTCCATGCAGCACTAACGCCTGATGTGATACCAGACCAAAGATTCGAGAAGAACTCTACAATCCCATCCCATGCATTTTTAATCGTATCAACTACTGCATTCCATGTGTCAGTCACGCCATTCCAAAGGTTCTTCGCACCATCAGAAATACCGGACCAGATTCCAACAAAGAAATCAGCAATCCCTTGCCAGGCGTTTTTTATCCAGCTAACAAACCCAGCCCAAATCTTTTGACCAATTTTTGTTTGAGTAAAGAACCAAACTAAACCTGCTACAACAGCAGCAATCGCAGCTGCTATAGCACCGATTGGATTTGCTACTATGGCAGCATTAAAGGCCAAAACAGCCACTTTAGCTGCACTAATAGCTACAGTAAAACCAGAAATAATAGCTTTAATCGTAGCTACAGTTTTAAATGCTAAAAATCCTGCTAATAAACCTGCCATCGTTGACTTGAGCACAGCCATTGCCGTTTCGTTACTTTTAAGCCAAGTTGTAAAATTCTTAATTGCGCCAGAAGCTGACTTGATGAAACCTGTAACAGATTCAAACTCAGAACCAATAGCATTTACACTTTTCTCACTACCGGCTATACCTAACAAATCACTGACAAAGCTACCGATGATACCAGCTATATTCCCAATAGTAGATCCAATATTCACGAAAGTCACACGGATATTTTCACCGATATTAACAATTCTAGAAGCTAGCTTCTCATCAAGTCCAAGATAGCTTTTTAAAAAGTCTTTGTTGTCTGCTTTGTTTCCGGAACCAAAGATCATATCAGATAGTGCATTGAGAACACCACTAACATTAGCATAGATGTTATAAATTTTATCATTGATACTTTTAGCAATTCCATCACCAAAAATAGCAGCAATTCCCTCTTTCAAAACTGTACCTATGACAGTCGGTAAGCCACGAAGAATATTTCCGACCATCGGAATGAAGTTTTTAAATAGAAACGTTGATGTCGTCTCTGCCAGAGCTTTTAGCGATGGCATGATATCTTCACCAAGAGCCAATTTCCCCAGAACATTTTGAGCTGCCGCTTTCATAGAAGCAAAAGAACCACTAAAAGTAGTTGCTGCTTCTTTCGCGGTTGTGCCAGTAATATCAAGTTTCCCTTGAATCGCATGAATCGCTTGATAAACGTCAGACAAATTGTTGATGTCATATTTAACACCGGTCAGTTTAGTAGCATCTGCCAGTAAGCGTTCCATTTCCGTTTTAGTACCACCATAACCAAGTTTAAGGTTATCTAGCATGGTATAGTTTTGTTTGGCGAATCCTTGATATGCGTCTTGAATACGATCCATGGATGTACCCATCTTATTGGCATTATCAGACATATCCACCATAGCCATATTTGCTATTTCTGCTGCTTTATTGGTATCTCCACCTAAAGATTGAAGCAAACTAGCACTAAAACCAGTGACATTCTCCATGTAGGTATTGGCTGACAATCCTGTTGTCCGATAAGCTTCATTGGCGTAGGCTTTAACCTTATCAGCCGAACCCTTAAAAAGTGTCTCAATTCCTCCAAGCGATTGTTGAAGAGCAGCTCCTTCATTGATAGCTGCTGAAAATGCTCTACCAATTCCTGCAGCGGCAATAATACCAGTCGCTGCCTTAACAAGAGTAGAACCTATACTTGAACCAGCACTATTACCTGCTGCTGTTGCTTCAGGAGCCAACGCACTTTGAATAGATCCGCTGATACCTTTTGCCGATGGCATAATCTGCACATAAGCCTGTCCTAATTCTGTTGCCACTAATGTTCACCTCCAATCTTTTCTAAAATTTCTTTTCTTGCTCTCTCAAACTCCTCACCAGAAGTAAAGACCATTTCTTTGCGTTCTTTTGGTTCTGCTGTTAATTGTTCCACAATGGATTCTGGTCTATTCGTTCCCTTCTGACCATCTGCTGTCTTAAACCAAGCTAAAATAGACAGTCTATCAAAGATACCAGCTAGAAGTAGTGTTTCCGTTGATACTTTCTGATTAGACAATTTCATCTTGATTCTCGAATCATCTCTTAAACCAATAGAAAAGACAGCTACCTTAAGAGCTGGTAACTGCCTATAATCATAAATATGGTATGTTTCAGCCAAATCACAAATCAACGCATTTTCATCAGCCTTTATCATTCCGGCAAGGATAGTTAGTTTTTTAACGAGGTTTTGCTATTAAAGATCTCTTCAATTTCAGCCATCAGTCTGTTAAGAGGGACCAGTCCGTTTTCATCTCGAACATGTTCTTTTAAATCCTCTGCTTGCGGACCAAGTAAATTTTTCACCACCTTAGGAAGTACAAGCGGATTTTCATCAACTTCTGCAATCGCCTCTACTAATTCATAATTCGCCAGCCGTTCTTTTAATACTTCGAATTTAAAACCAGTTGAGGTTGTTCCTTTGATGACATTAGAATTTAATTCCGGAAGATTCATTTTAGTAACTTGTTTAGACGGTGTTTTTACTTTATTTTTTTTAGATTTTGACATCTTTAAGCTCCTTTGATGTATTCATAGTGGGTGTTCTGATCTTTATCTGGAAAAGCTGTCACGGTTGTTTGATAGCCGACTGTTTCACCATCTTTATAGCTAATCTCGCCGATTTCAGTCACTTTCCCTTGTGGAACAACAATCCGTTTTAGCACACCATTTTTCATAACGATTTCAGCAACCAAGCAATGATCCTTTAATTCCTTGGAATTTGCTTTAACTTCGATACCCGTCGAAAGATCTCCAGACACATTTTCAGAGCCATAAACCTCTTTCAAAACCTCCACATTTAAGGCTTCAATCAGCGTGAAACCAAAAGTATCTTTCTTTTCAGTTTGAGATGAATTAACAACGTCACCACCCCAAGCCTTAATATCTTCTGATTCAGGCGAGTTGGTATTCGTCATGCCATCTTCTGAAATATATCCCAACGATTTAAAAGCTGCATTGAGTGCAGTTGTTGCATCTGTAGGCAATTCTGTGCCAAGAGGAGCTGAATAAATCGCACCTCCGACCTTAGGTTTTGCCGTTGTCACATTTGATGATTTAGACATATAATTTCTCCTTTTTTAAAAATAATTGATATCAAATACTGCTTGATATCTGTATCGCTTTGTTTCCGTGTCTGTATAATTATAATCACTATTGAGATGAACGCCACTAATGGAATTGAGCTCAGCCATTTCTTTAACAACTTCTTTGACTTTTTCATTCAGTTCTGCTGCTTTCTGCATAGAGCTTGCATAACTTTGAAAAGCAAAAGTTGCCGATTTAGAATGGTCTCGCTCACTGCCACTAGTCTTTTCAATCAAGATAAAACTATCAGGCATTTTTGTTTCATGTTCAAAAAAAGACGGCACATCTAAATGACCGTCAAGATATTTTTTAATAATAATTTCAATCATTTAACGCACCGCCTTTAGTAAAGTATTGTTTTTTAGATTATCTTTTTTAGCTTTGACTGTCTTAGCGCTCACCATAGCATTTGCACGATTACGCCCGACATAGACATCCTGCTCATAGCCATCACCACACCTATTTTTGATATTGCTAGCATGTTTGTTCAAAACAGTTTGCATAGCTCCTGATTTCATCAGATCAGCTACACCTGCACGATTCAGTTTAAATTTCATACCGTTCTACCGTCACTTTCTTGTTCCAGTCAAGTGGGATTAAATCTTCAATTCCCTCAAGTGGAAGACCAAATACCTGCCACCGTTTTCCAAAGAACCGCACTTCCTTATTTTCCCAATCATGAGTATCACCTTTCGGAATAGCTAACGTATAATCAGCTTTTCGACCAGTTAAATTAAGCTGTGTTGTAATATCCTCTGATGTAGCTGGACTGACTAGCACATTCTCAACTTCGATTTCTTTATCTTCAAAGATTGAGTGACCGAAATCATCTTGACCCGTCTTGACCTTATCTATTAAGACCACGGGGATTCCTTTAATCCGTGCCATAAATATCAATCACCCCATATCTTTGTTTTTTTAAACCAAGTCGTTTTAACTCTGAATCTTTGATAAACAGGCCGCCGCCCGGCACAAGATAAGAGCCGCTCCAAGTGTACCCCAGAGCGCCCTCAGAAACTTGTGTCATTGGCTCTTGATCTGTTGAAGTCATCAAAGTTCTAGCCACAACATCCACTACCACAGACTTAACAACACAGGCGTACGATTCATTGGCTACAAACAATTTGTCTAAGTCTTTACCAACCTTTTCAGCTTCAACACGCAACGAAGCAGAGACAACTTTCAACAGTGCCTCAGCTCGTTTTTGTTCATCAAGCTTTAAAGGTCGCCACAATTCCTGCAGCTCATCTACTGTTGCAAAGTTCTTCATATCTTTTACCCTTCGTGTTGTTCTAATAAGGCAATCAAGTCTGATTTCACTGCTTTGCTATCGTATTCAATTCCAAGTTCATCAAGTTTAGACTTGATTTCAGGAACAGTCAGCTTATAGTCCTCTTTAAGCTCCGAAGCGGGGACCCAATCCCCGCCAAGTTCGCAGTCTGTTTCAATACTTGCAAGAGTTTCTTTATTAATATATTCCATATTAAGCCTCCACACGAGCAAATGCTTGCTCATCAAGAATTCCCCAACCAGCATATACTTCTGTACGCAGGCATACTTCTCGATACCGTTTCAAGTCTCGACCTGCTCCGTCAGGGTCGCCGTATTCAATAATTTCAAGCGGAATATTTTCTGCATATCCCCACTTCACCGCATTTTCAAAATCTCCCACGATAACATGATCTTTTTTAGCTGTACTTGCAACAGTTGTCAATGTTTTATTAACATCAGACTTCATTCCGTAAAATGAATCTGGATTTTGACCAAAACGATATTCAGGATATTGAACTACCCCGTTTACTTTAATTTTACCAAGTGCCGCTCCTGCTGCTGGAGATAACGCAATTCCGTTCACTTCACAATCATTTGCTGTAATAGTCGCAACAGCAGCATCAATATTTTCATCAATTTTATCCGCTTCAAAAGTTACTACATTTCCTGTAATCAAACCGTCAAATGAGTTCGTTGCTTTAAAAGAGGCGTCCGTCATTGATTTAGGTTCTAATCCATGGAAAGAAGCAATATCAATTGCTTGTGCCACTTTCTTAGCCAAACCATCAATAAATGATTTAAGATATGATAATTGTTTTTCTTCTGAACAATGTACAAATTCTTCCGAAATCCGTGCTTGATAAGTAATTAAAACTGGTTTGATCACTTTTTGTTTCATAGTTGCATTTCCAGCACTTGAAGGATTTCCTTCACCTATAATTTCAGCGTTTCCTTCAAGGTTGAATACAAATGTTTCTGTGCCAGTAAATGGAATAGGTTCTTGTGTGGTAAGTTTTGCAAGGGTTGAGTGCCCTTTTACTTTACTAAAAATATCTTGTACTGTTTGTACAGGGAACATATCCCCTGATTGCAATGTTGCCATATAATTATTCTCCTCTCATATTTCGCAGCATTCCCTTCAATGCTGCATCTTCATCATTGCCTAAATTAGGCTCATTATTTTTTAACGGTGGTACTGGCTTTTTAATTTTCATAAAACCTGCCAATTTTTCTGCATCTGCCTTGAGTGCTTCTTCGTCGTCTCCTTGAAGTCGAGCGGCTAAATCAAGTGGCAAACCATGCTCCAGCGCTACACGAGTTCGCAGCTTTTCTGTTTCAAAACCTGCAATTTGTGATTGCAAATCTGCAACTTGCTTATCTGCCTCTGCTTTTGATTGATTAGAAGCCTCAATAGATGATTTCAAGCCCCCGTTTTCAGTTTCCAATTCTGCTACACGAGATTTCAGCTGGTCATAATCAGAATACTTCTCTTTTTCACGAACCAAACGCGACTTGATAGCTGCATCAAATTCTTCTTGTGTAGTAATTGCTTTAAATTCTGACATTCTTATGTCTCCTTTCTCCTGCTTCCCCGGCAGTTCGGTAATTTTTTTGAGCATTAAAAAAGCCGCTTTTTAGCAGCTCCTCTAATAACTAATTTTTTGCTTTTTCTTAGGCTTGGTTGTTACACAAGCCCAGTGCGCAAGCAAAGCACTATCCATAAGACTAATATCCATATCACTAAAATGAGACCTATAACCAAAACCACCATTTGAGCCAATATTCCGCTTATCGCAGTTTGTTGCAACTTTAGCAAGAGATGGCTGACCATTATGACAGATAGTATGCTGATAAATCCCCTGTTCCCACAGTGAATTAGCAGTGATGATTTCTTTGACTGTTGGCAAGATGACATTTTTAATCTTATAGTCTTTTAACTCATCATCTAAAACTTTCTGCCCACTTGCACCATCAACCACAATTTGCGACACATCCGCCTGTTTCAGAAAAGCAACAATCCAATGATTGCCGTTTCTCACAGATTGACAGTCAATTGTCTCAATAAAGATTCGCTTATCCGCAGTTCGCACAGCAATACTCATTGATACGTTCGTACCGTCTTGTCCATACTTGATACCAACAAATAAGCGCCCTGATAATTTAGGTATTTCCTCAACTTCAAGCGCATTCCATTCTGTTTCAGAAATAGCTGATTTTTGATTATAGGTCGGCCAAAAACCCAACCGCTGAACATTATGGTCAAGTTTATCCTCGCCAAGTTCAGCCTCTATCTTCCGCTCGTTTAAGTGGAATCCCATTGAGGGGTTGGAGTTGTACCAAGCCTCAACATCATCAATCTCTTTTTCCTCATTTACGGACCATTCAGCCCAACCAGAATATTTTCCTTTACCAAATAAACAAGCTTCACGATATTTTGTAAATACCGTCCCACTTGATACTGGTGTCGGAGGAGTACCACACATGATAGTCATTGGATTATCACTATCAGTCACCGTGTACTTAAGTGCTGATTCCTGCTCCGTTGTGTACTCCTGTGCTTCATCAATGATAAGCAAGTCAAAACCTTCACCAAGACCACCATTTGAGGTTTTGACAAGTAATTTCATGTTCTGGTACGGAATTGGACAACACCACCTGTTGAATATAGCTCAATTCTTTCTTGTCCCTTAGCTCGAATGGAGTTAAAATCCTCACCGTCCTCATAACCCATTTTTTCCAAATATCGCTTCACTTTTTCAAATGAAGAATGGGATGTGCTAATTCTGTGAGCAGTATGAAGCATGTTCAAACCATGTTCAAGTCCCCACAATTCAAGAATATAAAGAATTTCACTCTTCCCATTTCGTCGAGGAATAGAATAACCAAACTTCTGATGTACCCATACCCCAGTCTTATCAACAGCCATAATAGCCTTTAATAAATTCTGCTGCCATGGATAACTAGAAAGCCCAGTCCGCTCATAAATATCAATAGCCTCTTTATATAATGATTTCTTCTTAGTATATGGAAGAATTACCGATTGAGTAGGATTCTGATTGCCAAGCTTTTTCTTAGTCCTAGCCATAACCTTTCCTTTCAATCGTCATTGCATGATAACCCTATCGCTGGGAGATATCGGATCACCTCCTAATCTTTAATAGCCCGATTTGAAACTTTTGCATATACATCTACATAAGTTTCTTTCTTATCACCGTTATGAGTAATTTCTGCATAGTCACCGCACTTCTCGTTTGATGAAATTGCATTCGTGCTGACAAGTGCCTTCCAATTCTGCAAGGTTTTACTAAACCAGACGATAAAGCATTCCTCTGCTTTAATTTCACGGCCTGAAAGACGCGAAAATTCTTGTGATGCTAATTGTTTTGCTTTTTCTAACATTTTTATTCCTCCGTTTTTTCGTATGTTTCAGCAAAGATATCCGGCTTGCATGGATAAAATTCACCTTGCACGCCTTTGATAATGTAATCGCCGACCGATGCTTCCATAATCCCTTCTAATGTTCTGATGAACATTTTACGAGTTTCTATTTCATAGTTAATTTGTGACTCACCCATAAAATCAGCAAGGTCTTTGACGTTGTTCCCTGTCCATTTTACCGCTTCAATCACCACAGGTTTCTTTCTGTATTTCATTTTCTTTCTCCTTTTTGAGCATAATAAAAGCACCCTTTCGAGCGCCATTCTGATTATTTTTTTCTATTTGATAAAAATTCTTTCCAATACGGATTTTCTTTATCAAAAATTTCAACTTCCTTGTCCATCATATTATGTGGATAGTCCACAAACAAGTTGTAGATTTTTTTCTGGTCAAAACTAAACAAATGCTCACCTATAGCATCTAGTTTATCAATCCACCAAACTTTCGAAGCTTCATTTTCTTTATAAAAGTCACTATAACCATCTAAATGAGATTCAGACCATATTCTGTCATCTTCTTGATTAGCTAATTCAGATAGTTCTTCTAAAAAATCATCGTTATTTGACATAGCCCTTATCTCCTTTATTTTGCTGACCTTTCTTAGTATTAATAAATCCTAGAATCTTTTGAAATTCTTCATTTTCTCCTAAACTATCAGAATCTATTAATACATTCGGAACTTGTAATTTTTGTCCATACACTGAATGAGAACGTTGACAACCAAAGCGCTCTTTTAAAACTGCATTGGTTATAGGTTTAAACCCGTTACCTTCAAAAGGAGCTTGCAATTCTAAGTATTGGAACCGCCCCTCTTTTTTTCGCACAATTGCCGCATGCTTTCCTGTTGCTAAATAATATTCTTTGTCATCTTGCATTTGACCAATTAATTTTTTAACAGCAGTAAAGTCGTTTGTATCTGCAACAACATGCGAATTAACACTCGGTAACTCACTAATGTTTTTGATGTTTAGCATGCTTGCAAAAAAAGTTCTGCTTTTTCCATCACGATAATCCAAAACATCGAAACCTGCTTTATTGCCAATATAGGCCAGCGCAAGAGAAGAGCAAGACCCCTTTGTCTGGTCTCCCCCTCCAACAGCTTTAATAATTGCTTCTTCAGTCTTTTTTACTTTAGATCTCTTGATAGGATTAACTTTAATTCCATGTTGCAGCGCGCTTTTTCTAACAACGCTGATATTCTCTTCTTTGTTTAACCCTTTCCTTTCTTTAATCTTATCACTATCCTTTTGTTTCCGCCATATTTTACTCCAAACATCCTGAACTTTCCCATTTTTAGGGTCATAATCAACTATGCAACGACAGCGTTGATGTCTCCGATAAATATCTTTTGGAACTCGTGGATATTTATAGATACCTTGAACCTCTTGACACCAATCACAGCACTTAGCGACTGACTTTCTAACAACTTCAGGTTGCAATCCTGCCTTGTGATGAAATTCTGCATTTTTCTCAATACTATCATCCACAATGCTTTGAGTAAAATTAACAATTGGATCTTGCAAAATCCACTTAATATCATCAAAATCCTGTTCAGAAGAAACACGATTGACGATTCCATCAATTCTATCCTGATTCAATGCAGGTATTTGTGTTTTGAGGTGAATATTAGTGCGTTCATTCAATTGTTTTTGAACATCACTAGCATAACTACTCACAAGCTCATAATTCTGCCCTAGCGTGCCTTCTAAGAGGCGTTTTGCAATATTGTAATACAATTTACCGTCTGGCAACTTATCGGCGCTTAGAGAAGCTCCTAGAGCCTTTGAAAGAATTTCCCCTATTTCAATCGCAAAATCATTAACAGTCGTGTAAGTCGCTTTTTTAGATTTTAAAGCCTCAAAAGACTTTCTGACAACCTCACTTTTACCGTAAGCACGCTCAAAGTCATCTTGAATGGATTTAATCAATTCTGGAAAAATATCTTTATCCATCTACTGCCTCTTTCTCTGAAGGAAGCGCAGGCGCTACATTTCCAGAGCCTTTGACCCCTGTCAAATCACGAATAGCCTCACCATCAAGAAAACCAGGAATTGCTTGATTTAACTTGATAGCTCCGTCACCAATCATTGTCAAGGTGCTTGCATCTGCTTCAAATAACGGTTCCCACTTGATATTTGTATTGACAAATTGACTGCGCAAATAATGAAATTCGTCACGCAAACAAACTGCCACATAAGCTACATTAAGCAAACCAGAACCAAGGCTGCGCTGCGCCTTTCGACCAGCCAACCGCAAATTTTCATGACTAGCTTTGATAGCCTCAACAGATGACGGGTTGTCAGACACGAATCCCAAGTCATCCATTGTCAATCCCATTTCGCCAGCAAATCCCGCCGCCGCTGTCTTTAGCTGTTCCGTGAATGGTGTCATGCTTGACGTTGTGAATTGCCCAACGGTTGGTTTATCACCCTCCTCATCTTTATCAATTCGCAGCAGGCTAGAAACAGTCGCTTTCCATTTATCCATTGCATCCGCTGACGGATCCATACCCAAAATATACTTCTGAGGGTATGAATAAAATTCAGCAGTGACATCAGCACGTTCAAGCGTCCGTTTTGCATACCGCTGATAGTACATACCAGCCCGCGTAATCCGACTGCGCCCAAATGGTCGCACCGCATCGGGTCGATGTATCACTGGCACAAGCAACGGAACACCAGCCGGGTTATGAATGCTGTAAGGCTTCTCATTTTTCGGATAATACCAAGTCATATCTTCTGTAAAATACGCTTCAAGCAACGGATTATCATAATCATCGCGTTGTAACACAGCGTATCCCTCTGTCAATAGTCCCGTAATCGGATCTAAAACACCAGTCGCATTACTTGCCTCAATTACTTGTAATCTTGGAATCTCTGTCGCTCCCTGTGAAATATAGACGAAGCAACAAGAACCAATCAAAGCAGATAGTACAGCGCTATCAAAGAAAACGTCTGGATTATTTTGATTAAAGATTTCATTTGCCTCAAAATCATCATTAGCAAATTCCCTAAATACTAATCTATCCGCAAGACTATCAACACCTTTAGCAGCCCAACCAAGAACTGAACGGTATTTCATACGAACTTCTGCAGGAATCGTAATTCCGACAGAAATATCGTTATATTTCATTGCATATTGCTTATACCTCATATCAACCCTCAATTTATAATTGAGGAGCTTTTTCCTGAGATAAGACATACCTTTCAAACTCAAAATTTGCTACTCCTTTCGATTTTGGCGCGAGAAAATATGTACAGTGACGGCGTGAAGGGCTGCGCCCGCCAAGGGGAGGGGGTTACCCCCCTATCTTGGACTTGCAACTTCTATAGCTCATCCAGTTGATGCTTTGTGGCAAATTACGATTGCCAATCACAGCTGAGCCCATTGCTCGTTCTTCTGCGTATAACTTATCAGACTTCTGTCTGTTGCATTGCCAGTGAGCCAACTGCAAGTTGTTGATATCAGAAGGATGACCATTCTTGTTGATTGGTATTATATGGTCTATAACTGGACTTAGTGGATGCGGATAGCGTAGACTCTTATCAACTGGTTGTCCACATATTCCACAAGTATTTCTAGTTTTAAGAATAATCTTTTTATTTTTTTCAAAAGCAACTCGATGAGGTCCACTTCTATCAGCTCTTATTTCCACATCTAATACCTCTCTTAATACTTTTCTAAAATAGGTCTATTTCCCTCTCTGAATTTAACATATCTTATATTCTGTTAAATTCGATTAATATCATTCAATCTCAGTTTTAATAAGGGGGGAGGTCTATTTCTTTATTTCTTAATTTACTTTTTTTCAATATGTTAAATACATAGAATTTTAATAACTAAAATCAATCATTGAACTATCTAATTCATCTTGCTTATATCCAATATATCTCAATGTGATATCTGGAGATGAGTGATTGAATATCTCCATCAGAATAGCCACATTCTGATTCTTTTTATAATGATGATATCCAAAAGTCTTTCTCAAAGAATGTGTACCAATATTTTGTAAGCCTATACTTTCAGCTGCTGATTTGATAATCTGATAAGCTGCTACTCTACCAATATGAGTTATCCGGACGCCATCTGCTCTTTTTCTCTTTCTGCTTTGAAACAAGAAGTCATATCCCTTCAAATCATTATTCTTGATGTAGTTATTCAGGGTTCTTCTTAATTCAGGATTGATTGCGAATCGTTTCGTCTTACCTGTTTTTCGCTCCTTGATTTCGATGTGTTCACCAGTTACTTGCTTGACTTGAAGAGGAATAATATCACTAATTCTCATACCTGAATATAGTCCAGTGACTATCAACATATAGTCTCTTTCGTTTCTATCCTTTAGATAATCCTTGAGACGTTGAATATCATCAACATCTCTGATTGGTTCAACTCGTCTCAAGAATTTCACCTCCTTAACGACTATATTAAAAGGCAGGTAGTGCCTGCCTTACGTATTAATTCTCATATTACTATCTTATCATCTTTTAGCAGCTTTTCACTCCGCATTTACTCCGGATTTTCTCCAGAAATTGCGACTTGTTCACCATTTCTATAGATTTCTGCAAAAGCTATTAGAGCTTTATCAAGTAAATCATAATAAGAACTTTCTGAAATAGCTAGATTCTGATAGATTGAGAAGTCTTTTTCAGGCGTACTCTTTAAATATTTCTCAAAAAGGATTCTACGATAGAAAGGATTGTGTAGATTACTGACAGCTTGTTCAATTGCATCAAGTTCAATTTCTGCATCAACCTTTCTAATAGCCAGCTTTTCAACTTGACTATTGTTAGTGAAATTCGGATTTCGTGGTGTAAAGGAATAGATAGTTGTCACCCTCTGACCGTTTCTATCATTGGCTACTCTTCGCCATCGAGGGTAGCCACGCAAAATCTTTCTTGCATTTTCTTTCGTTTTCACCTCATTAATTTCTGGGAAAAAAGGCATATGCTCACCTCTTTTTCAGCCAATTAAAAAAACTATCTTTACAATTTGGACATAAATTAATAAGTTTTTGATGATAACGTTTGTTATACTCATCTGCGTTTGCAGTAACAAGTGAGTTAATATTTCTGGAATTATCATTTTTGTTATAGATCTCATGAAATTTACCACATCTATCACACTTTTTTGCTATTGCCATCTTTTTTCTCCAATCGTTTTAGTAGCTCTTGCTTCTGTTTCTCAAGTTCAGCTTGTTTTTCTGGACTAGTTTCATTTTTATAATCAGGATTGCTCCAATCAGGATTATTTCCTGCTTTTTGATTTTTAACCATAACCTTATTATTTTTCTTCGCTTGGAAATCTCGCTGTGCTTGATAAGCTTGTTCAGGAGTTCTAATGCCTTGATTAATCCAATTATCTAAAATCCGTGCAATGTAATTAAATTTTCTGACATTATTTGCGACTGCAATTTTCACAGCTTCAAGAAATAGTTCTGTAGAGACTTTTTGATTCAGTAAATAGTCATTTATCATGTCAAATTCAAATTTCACAAGGCCACGACCTAGATTTGCTTCAATTTCTTGAATAAAATTTTGCTTATCTATTACTACTATATTATCTTTATCTTTTTCTCTATCTGTATCTATCTCTATATCTATATCTGTTGCGTTACATGGCGTTACTGTAACGTTACATGTAACGTTACCATTTTCAAGTAGTTGTTTTTGTTTTTCTCTATAACGAGCAACTCTTTTTCTAGTCTGCTCTTTTGCTTTCTCCATCCCATCAACATTTTGATGCTTTTCCCAATTCGGTAAAGAAATAATGCCATTTATGATTTCAATCATGCCAAATTGTTCAAAAGTCTGTAAAGCCAGCCTAATTGTAGTTATTGGACGGTTGAAAATAGCTGCTAGCATTTCGTCTGTATAATGAACTTTATTGTTCATCATCAGCAAGCCATTCCCGCCTTGTCGACCAGCCAAAGTCAAAATCTTAAACCAGATCACCAAAATAGCATCATGCTCAGGCAGCGCATCAATCAACCTGATTTTTTCGTCATCAAAAATATCTGTTGTGATTTTAATCCATTTTATTTCTGACATCTTATGTCCTTTCTAGTGTGCATGCCATTTTTCTCCTCCAAAAAATCAAATATTGTCATTTGTTCCCCCTGCTTAAAATAAACTGGCTTGAAAGGATGTAAGCATTTTCTCCTTTGCATCTTTATAAAAGAAACGATCAATCTCAAATCCATAAGCTTGTCGTTCAAGTTCCAATGCAGCTCTCAAGGTCGAACCACTACCAGCACATGGGTCAATAACGACATCGCCCTTATCTGTATAAATTTCAATCAATCGTTTAAGAATTGGTACAGGTTTTTGCGTTTTGTGAATTTTTGGATAAGATTGGTCTACAATCCATGGAAAATGATTCAGAACCATCTGACCGTCATTATTAAATTTTGGAAGTTTATCACGATATAGCACTAAGGCATACTCCACAGCTCCAACAATCTTCATGTTCGCTTTTAAAACTTGTGGACTGGATTTTTTTATAAAAACGATTGGAATGTATTTCTGAAATCCATATCTTTTAGCCAAATCAATCACCATTTGTTGCTGCTGATGTGCACAAAATACGATCATGCAAGGAGCTTTCCCTTTTTCTTTTGGCTCTTTTATCAGCATTTTGCTACAGAAATGCATAAATTCAGCGATATTGAAATTTACATCCGTATTGAAAAAAGTAGATTTCGCTTTGTCACTTTCACCATTTTTATTATCTCCATCAACGTACCATTCAGGACTTGAAGCATAAGCATTTTCGCCCAGATTATAAGGAATATCAGCAATCACCAGCTGTGCTTTAGGAATTCCATAGCGCTTATAATTTTGAAAATTATCATGAAATAACTCACATTTCACGCTTTTGCCCTCCACTTTCTCGCCTGTCTCCGCTTAAATGCAGTCTGTCGCATATCCTGCCATGTTTTATTCGCTAGAGTTTCTACAAGATCCATTTTTTGAGTTTCGAGCAAATCAATTTTAGCTTCATATTCTTCCATGTCATGATAACAGCGCCGAACTTCATCTTCAAGAAATTCTAAATGTTCAATCATTGCTTTAAGACCAGTAATGAAGCGATTATATGTTTTCCCATTTTCCCTCATTATTTCCTCCTAAAATACTAATAAGTCGGTTCTTCCCCATATAGACTATCCGCATTTGCAGCTTTATTCCGATTTTGAAGTATTTGAAAATTATCCGCGACAACTTCCATCACATAGACATGTTGGCCTTGTTGATTTTCGTAGGTACGCGTCTGAATGCGACCAGTAATCCCGATTAAGGTTCCCTTTTTAGCCCAATTTGCAAGATTTTCTGCCTGCTGGCGCCAAATCACAACATTAATAAAATCAGCTTCTCTCTCCCCACTTTGATTTTTAAAGTTGCGATTGACAGCAAGAGTAAAAGTTGCGACCGCCTGATTTTGCGGAGTATAGCGAAGTTCGGCATCTCGGGTCATCCGACCCACAAGTACAACGTTATTTATCATATCTGACCCTTTCTTTAATAATTCCAACCCGTTTTTTTCTTTCTCGCCTCTGCCAATTTCCGCATTCGCTCTCTGCGGTCGTGTTCGATTGCACAGACTACATACATAGCTTCAAGCTCTATGCGTTCATCTTCTCGCGCCTGTTGCTCTAATTTCTTCTGCTCCTTGCGCCAGTCTAAGTGGTTGATAAATGCGCCGAGGAAGAAGACTAGCACAAGCGTTAATACTGCTCCTAAAATTTCACTCATTATTTCTCACTCTCTCTAATATTTATCAACTCAACTCCGTTAGTAATTTTTTGTGATAATCTTTGTAATTCTTCGTCTGAAATATAAGTAATGCCTTTGTTTTTTATGTAAGACCAATATTTGTTATATACTTCATCGGGAACATTAAGCCAACCCCAATCGTTTCGAAAAAATATACATAGTACCCCTTCTATTACTGCAAATATTGTTTGGTCTTTATTTTTAAAATTTATTCTGAATGGTTTTCTGTCAATAATTTTACTCATTTTTACCCTCCCAGAAAGTTATCTTTCTCTGTTATTCTTTTATGCTGGTACTCGTAGTACATCTGATTAAACTTGTTAATCATCACATCCTGACGCTGATTGACGTTCTTTTGCTCATTTGTCATACGCTCTAGTTCTGTTTGCAGGTCTTTAATTTGCGTTTGTTGCTTGCCATAGCCTGCTATCATACCAATAACGAGCAGGAACATGATAAAACTCACAAACACAAGCCATAGCTGCGTATTTGCTAGATTGCGCTTTTGGACGGCATGCAGCGCTTCTAAGTTTTCTATTTTGTCTTTCAGCGTCATACGTTGCCCTCCACCAGCTCAGGATTCTCGTATATGTTTCCAACAATCGATACTTTGACACCAGCGAATTTACGCCCATCTTCAAAATCTTTAATCGTGATTGGGCTGTTTGGAAAATCTCCTGTTACGATAAACCCATAAACATCACGTTCTATCGTTACAAAAGGATTTCCAACACTAGCTAAACCTCCCTCATAGTCCGTTGTGTCTATAATATCCCCCTCAAAGATTTCCACGCCGTTCTTATCTTTGAGTCCTGTTGATTGTCCAATTGTTTTCATATCAATATCACACCAATCTTCTAACGAAACATATTCATCATTAGCTTCAATTATTCCATTGATGATGAGCGCTCTGTTGTCATCAATTAACAAATGTCCATATACCCATTTGCCTTTATCATCTTCGACGGTTGACCGTCCTCTAAATTTTGGTATCATATCTTAACCTCCTGCACTTTCCACCCTAAAACGTCAGCAACTTTCTGTGCTTCATCTTTGCTGTCGAACTTTTTGACATAATTCATAGTACCCGGCATTTTGTCGGCGAGTATAACGATTTCTACGTCTTTTTGGCATTCTTTAAAATAAAGGTGGTTTCCGTCTGTTACTACGTACCGCTTCTCCTGCTCCACCTCATAGCCGTCAAGCCATGCTCGAGCGAACAAATTTTGATTATCTAACGCGCCCACCTAGTGCATTTATAAACACTTCCTTTGAAAGTTCCAGCAATTCCTATTCCGTACTCTGATACAGGGTCAAACGCTCCAGTAATTGTGAAATGATTTTCTTTGCAATAATCAATCCAATCGGCCACAAACTGCGGAATAACAACTTTTGACTTCCCAGCTTCTACGTCATTTGCGAACTCATGCATAATTTCGTCCATCCAGACTTTGCGGTCGTGTTCTGGCAACTCACGCAGTCGTGCTAGTACGTTTCGCAAATAGCGCGGCTTTTCGTCTGTATCATTTTGTGGAATACATTCGTCCAAACACGAATCAATCCAAACTCCATTCTCTCTGGTGGATATATACAAGTCCCAAACATTGCCCTTATCTATTTGGTTGATTACTCCTTTCACCCAAACTTTATCGCCTATTTTAAATTCTGTCATCTCATCCTCTTTTCTTAAAAATAGTCGTTTTGTCGCCCTCAATCTTCATCGCACCTTTTGGCTCGACTGAAAACGTCACGCTGTCCCACTCTCTCGACAAGTTGTCTAATTCCAGCTTAACTGCTTCTACTGACCGCTTAGCGAGTTTGTTTTTGTAATTTGTTCCCAGCCTGTAATGGTCGCGCTCCCAGTTCATGATTAGACGTATTTGTTTTTGGTTTTGCATTTTCATCCTCCTAAATTACTAAACGGTACATCCCACTGATAATCATCATATTCATTACAAATATCTTGGATGATTTTACCCTTGCGAATTTCTATTTCTTGAGTAAATTCCATACCCATTTCAAATGTAAAAATTTTAATATCAACATCATGTTTTTTTGATATTTCTTGATAATTTTCTGGAATAGCAGCCCACGCTTGCTTAAAATTATCAAGTTCGACAATACAGAAATCTTCTTCAAGCCAAACTTCAACTTGATCTGTTTCAATGAACGCCCGTCTCGTATTATTTATGTAAAAATAGTGAGCCGTGCTGTTAAATACTAATAAATCGTCATCACACCCGCCCTCAAATGATACATTAGCATTCAATAACATGTCTTTTAATGCCGATGCGATGTTTTCTCGTCTTCCTCTTAATTTAAGGGTTCCTTTTGCCCAATTTGGCATTGCTCATCCTCCTGTCTTCATCCAATTTCTGTGATACCAGTCAATTACCTCATCACGAGGAAACTTGTCACGTTTTCCCTCGATTCGAGGGAAATCTTTATGACAGTTGAAACGTGCATCAAACGTTCCAGTATCTTTCGTCCCTAGTAACATTTCAGAGCATTGCGATTTGTTTAACTCCATAGGATAGCGCCTTTTTTCGTCTGTCACAACGTGCATGACCTTTAATGCTCTATCCATCAGACCAGCTTCAAATTGATCCAACATTTGATTCATTAGATCATTCATGATATAATCCTCTTGTAATATTTATTTTTGAGCCTGATTGCCGTCAGGCTTTTTTCGTTGCCAAAATGCTTCCAAATCAACTGCCATCACAGTAGCCAAAGTCTTCTGCTCTGTCTCTATCTGTCGCCTGTAAGGTGCAAGACCAGCCTGCCGCTCTTCTTCATTGCGTGGAAGATAATATCCGCTTGGCTGTGTCCTTTTAGCAATAATCGGCTGCCTAAAATTCACCCGCAAACTTTCAATCACTTCTTCCAGCATACGCTTAGAGAGACCAAGACTAATTCTCAATTCACTCGCTTGAATTGGCAAATCAAAACTAGCACCATTTTTGATACCGTTCAAAACCTTAATTTCAAGCTCTGTCATATCTCGACTAACTACCATAGTCCCTCCTAGTTAATCACTTGATCGCCAATGCAGAACTTCTCTGTCCTAACATCAACTTCTTTTAATTCCACATTTTCAACGCCGTAGCGTACAAACATACTGATGACTTTGCTAATTTTCAAGTCATTCGCATTTGCAAATTTCACTGCCGCATCATAAGCATCAGGCTCAATGCGAACTACATTTACTGCAACATTACTCATTTTTTAAATTCCTTTCTAATCTCATCATAAGAGATATTCAAAAATTATTTTTTAATGGGACAAATCAGAAAAATTTTTTAAATCTAAGCTCTCCAATACGTTATTAATAAAAATCGCGTACAGCTTTTATCAACCCTGCGACTGCCGCAACAGCCGCAGGGTCTTTTTTATTTATTTCTTTCATTACATCAGCGAGAAATTGTGCTGAAACTTCACTGATAGTCGTTTCCCTGACAGCTTTTCTATTTGTAGAATACGGATACTTCTTCGGTCTCATACCCCTCTCCTTTCTAAATCGGTTTTAAATCGGATTTATGGCCTAAAAAAATAAAATTAGGATCAATCTGATATAAATTTGCTAATTTATGCAGTAAGTCTAGTGGAATTCTAGAACTATCATGTTCATATTTTAGTAAAGTTTGATGATGAATACCTATTTTTTTAGCAGCTTCTTTAGCAGACAAATTGTTATTAACTCGTAACGCTCGTAACGTCATTTTCTGCACCTCTCCTCACCTCCTTTTAGTTGTGATATAATTAAAATAAAAATATTGAGGTCTAAAAATGAGATTAAATCCTGATTGTATACGTGATATTCTACTTGTCGTTGAAAAACATGCAACCTATTCTAACGACGTTGAACAAGATATCGTTTTTAGAAAATTAGAGGATACATATAATCACGAAGAAATTTTGTATCATATCCGCCAATGTGAAGCAAGCGGACTCTTCTTAAAGGTACAACACTTTTTCGGTGGTTTCTCAATTATAGATTTATCTCCAGCCGGCCATCAATTTATTAACGATATTAGACAAGATACTAACTGGAACAAAATTAAAGAAATCGCAAAGAACGTTGGTTCTACTTCTCTTGATGTCTTAAAAGAAATATCTGTTCAGGTTATTTCAAATCTTATATCAAACCAATTTAGCAAGTAATTTGATATAAACCTCGGCATAGCCTTTCTCGGATGTGCTTTTTATTTTAATAGCTTGCACGCCATTTATTTTTTGGTTATTTATACGAATAGAGTTTTCTCGTATAGCGATGGTATCCATATCCTTACCCCCTATCTAAATTCATCTAGGCTGACGTCCAATGCGTCAGCTATTTTTTGCATGTTGTCAAAGTAAACGCGTTTTGTACGGCCAGTCTTTAAATTGATGAGTACATTCTGGTCAATGCCAGCCTTTTTACTAACAGCATACATCGTCATTCCTTTACGTTCCATGACAGCTTTTATTTTTTTCCACATGTCATCCTCCTACTACATATTGTGCTTTTTGTTTTTATTATTCAAAACAATATACTATATATTGACAAGTTGCTATATTTATTTTATAATATAACTATGATTAACGACTAAGCCAACTTTAACTACCAATTTTACTCTTTCGTTAATCAAAGAATTAAGAAAGTAAATGACGATGACTGAAGATAACTCAAAAAATGACTTACTCAATCCTTTACCTATTTCAAAAGATACTGGAGACGCCTTATTCAAACCTGCTGCAACTTCTATCGGAGAAGCTTCTAAAACTTTATTAGATGGTGTTTTCCATCTAGCCTTTGATCCTATTAGAAAATTCAATATACAGAGAGAATCCGATTTAGAGCGTTTCAGGCTAGAAATTCAAGCTTCTGCCCAAGCAATCCCAAATGAATTTTATGATAATTCAAAAATCGGTTTAGTATTAAAAAGCATTGAAGATTCAAAGTATCAACTCAACAATGATGAAATAAGGGCGATGTTTACAAGACTAATCATTACTGCCATGGACTCACGGTCAAACTCGAATATCAGTCCTAAGTACAGCTCTATTGTCTCAGAAATGACTCCAGAAGAAGCACGGTTATTGAAGGAGATTTACTCAAACACAGCTTCCTTAGTCCCTTTTGCCAGCTTGAAAATGGAAAATAAAGATGGCTCTTCAAGGGATTTAGATCAATATTTTTTACTGTTTGATAACTATTCAGATAACAATAAAATGTTGGAATTATCATTACTTGAAAGCTCCAATTTAATAAATTTCCATAAAGATACAAAACTAGTGCACCCACACTTTACCAATATAATTACCTCTTTCAGAAAGAGCTTTCCAGAAAATTTGAATACATTATTCCCGAACTTTTCAGACGACGAAGAGGTTATTTTCGAGCATTCCTACTATTCTTTGACTACACTTGGAGAATCCTTTTGCAAAATAGTTTTTAGTTGAAGATAAAGAATCCTGTTCTCCATTTTATCTAACTCTTTAGCCAAATAGTAACTATAAATTCTCAAGATAATGAAAGTTATTAGTATGTTCGTAATTATTATCAGAACAAAAAACATCTTTCCCTTCCTCCTTAAAAAATAAAATTCCAAATCACAATCGCAAGTATCACACCAACAGAGACCAGTCCGCCGACTGTCCAAAGTTGCTCTTTCTTCATTGCTTTTCACCTCGCATTATGCTAGAATGACGGTGTAAGAGTTGGGGCTTGCGCCCCGTTCTTACTACTCCTTCGGCGTGACTCTTATTTAAATAAGAGTTGGAGTATAACTGCGATAAGCGCTATTATCGCTGCTATTACTGTGGCTCTTGGCTGTGTTAGCCAAGGGTCTTTTCGTTTACGCCGGCGTCTTAGCATAATATTTTTCCTTTCGTTTTATTTGGTCATTTCCTTGACCTTGATTATATTATAATCCGATTTAAACCGGATGTCAAGAGTTTTTACGAAAAAAATCGGATTTTTTTATATTTTTTTATTTACAAGTACGATTTAAAACGGTATTATATAGTAAAAAGGATAAATAGAAAGGAGCAAAAAATGGCTAGAGGACGAGGAAAACTAACCCCGCATGAGTTAGAAGCGATGAAAGTTGTATCTAACAATCTTCAAAAAATTTTATTTGAAAAAAATTTAAAACAATCACAAATAGCTGACGCGCTCAATATTCCAAGAAGTACTTTTAACGACTATATAAAAGGGAATACGTTGCCTATTCCGGGAAACGTCCAAAAAATAGCTGATTATTTTGGTTTATTAAAATCAGACATTGACCCAAGATTTGCTTCTACGAACACATCTCCCACTCTTTCCACTACGGCAAAAGCTATTTCTGATACCGTAGAGAAGCTAGAAGAACCCCGTAGAGTAATTGTACTAGACACTGCTAAAACGCAGCTAGACGAGCAAAACAGAGCCCAGAATGACGTTCATGAGGAACTAACAGAATATCATGTATTCGAGAAGTTAGCTGCAGGTAATGGCTACAATTACATGGAAGACCGCAACTATGATGTTGTATTTTTTAATAAAGATATTGACCACGACTTTGCTTCTTGGGTCTATGGCGATTCAATGGAGCCCAAATACCTTGACGGTTCTGTTGCCCTTATCAAAGATACCGGCTGGGACTACGACGGTGCTATCTATGCCGTTGACTGGGACGGGCAATCTTACATCAAGAAAGTATATAAAGAAAAAGACGGCCTAAGGCTCGTCTCAATAAATGATAAATATGACGATAAGTTTGCCAAGTGGGAAGAAGACCCCCGCATCATTGGAAAAGTAGTTGGCAATTTTATGCCGGTGGAGAGATAATTATTGACAAAATAAAGCAGAGTTAGATGAATGCGAAGATAAAGAACAATTCAACTATCTCGCATTTATGCAAAAATATAAATTAAAGACCATCGCCGATGAAACAATGGTGAAAGAAGAATTTTATGATTTAGTGAATATAATTTAATTTGGAGATACTTATATGAAAATAGGGATAAGAAAACCTAGTTTAAAGAGAAGTCTAAAAGCTAGGAGCACATCAAAGTGGAAACGCCAAATGAAAAAAGCGGTGATCCCAGGATATGGACAAAAAGGAATAGGCTGGATTAAAAACCCTAAAAAGGCACTATATAACAAGGTTTATCACAAAACAACTTTTGGATTATCTGACATTGTGAAATCTTCAAAAAAGAAAGGTTCAGCTAAAGTTAAGAAAAAAGCTGTCCGACAAGCTAAAGACTACACGGTAAAAGACTATAAGCAGGCCGGCATTGTAATGATTATTTTAGGTCTGCTATTGATGTTTCTAATACCATTTTTAGGGACATTTTTGTTATTATTTGGTATTATTTCATTCTTTGTTGCCACTCTATTTTCTAAAAAATATTCAAGGAGTAAATAAATGGGATTTTTTGACAAAGCAAAAGAAGAAGGATCTTTCTCTACCGCTTCAGGTATTGAAAATCTTCACTATGTCGTATTACAAGTGACTTTGAAAGAAAAATTTATTGGAACTGGTTCAGGAAATTTAACAGAGCTAGAAAATGTCATCAATAAGCAGGCTAAAAAAGGCTATCGCCTACACACCATTGCTACTAGTAACGGTGGAAGTAAAGGTCTAGTTGGCGGAGATAGGATTCAAGCTACTATGGTTTTTGAAAAAATTTATTAAATAAAAATCCCCACGCTGCCGACCAAAGCAAAGCGTGAGGATTGACTCTGTATAGTAATCAGGCATTAAAAAGCCCTTTTTACTTACCCATTTTATCAAAAAGTGAGGTAAAATACAATATGGCATCAATTAGAAAAAGAGGAAAATACTTTGAATACCGTGTCGTCTATCATGATAGCTTAGGAGAAAGACATGAAGCTTCATGTGGTGGCTTTAAGACGAAGGCACAAGCGAGAGCCGCAGGGCAAAAAAGAGAAGTTGAGTTGCGTAATTCGCCAATGTCTAATAATGAAGTCACCATGCTTGATTATTATAAGGCGTGGGCACAACTTTATAAAAAGCCTTACATCAAGAAAAAAACTTGGAACTCTTACAAACAAACAAAAAATCACATCATTAAGTATTTTGGGCAAATCAAACTTAAAGATATGACACCAGTCAGATATCAAGAGTTTTTAAACAAATTTGGTTCAAAATATGCTCAAGATACGATTGAACGGACACACTACCATATAAAATCAGCTGTTAAAATTGCTGTTCGCGATCAACTTATTCCATCGAATTTCACAGAAGGAGCGGTTGTTAAATCACAAAAAGAAAAAAAGCCAGAAGCTGAAAGCTATCTTGAAGAAGATGAGTATTTCTATGTCATTTCAAAGACTCAAGAAAATCCACAATATATTTCACATATGACTCTCTATATTCTGGCTATTAGTGGAATGAGATTCGCTGAAGCTATGGGTCTAACTTGGGATGACATTGATTTTAAAAACCAAGTTTTCAGAGTTGAAAATACATGGGACTACTCTGACACAGAAGATTTTTCAGAAACTAAGAACGAACAATCTATTAGAGAAATCCCCTTTAATGATAATGTAGCAAGAGTTTTGAAGAATTATAAGAAAAACTATTGGCGAGAAAATAAACAAGGTCGTGTTCTTTTTGGAGCGTCAAATAGAGCCACTAACACGGCTTTAAAAAGAATGGTCAAGAGAGAAGTCCACCCGCATACTTTGAGACACACATACGCCTCCTATCTCATTTTTAAGGAGGTACCAGTTGCCAGTATCTCAAAACTGTTGGGACACAAATCAATATTAGTAACACTCAAGGTTTATGCCCACCAGTTTGAAAAAATGAAAGAAAAACATCATTCAGAAGTTAGAAATATTTTATCAGAAATTCATTAGTCAGTGGGCAAATGGTGGGCAAATATCTATAAACCGTTGATATATCAATGGTTTCAAATCCGTCTACCGCCTTTCAATACCTGACTTGTCAGGAATCAACCGAATGAAAAG